>JAABUW010000037.1_pt1 | contig 278418 bp, 172 predicted proteins | sample 5560081 | NCBI WGS metagenome assembly JAABUW01 (sample SAMN10711882, study PRJNA513363) | rock metagenome | isolation source: Antarctica rocks | place: Antarctica: Victoria Land, Knobhead sud | reverse complement strand
TTTAATTTTTACTTCTTCTTTCTCCTCTTTAAATTAATTTTCTTAATCTCTTTATCTAATCTTTATACTTTAATATTAATTATAATAAAGAATAATAATATTTATAATTTAATATTAATTACGGAGACTAACGATCTCTTAAATAATATAATTTACTTTAACGATAGTAATAACGAAGGGGATTTATTAAATAAATCGTCCTCCGATAATATAAATATAGAGATAACCTTAAGCGAGATACTTAAGGACGGAATCTTAATAAATCCTACTCGTTAACCTCTACCGTTTATTATATTAATATTATAATTAGAATTACTTTACGGAGGACTATAGACTAGCCTTCGAAAATAATAATATTAAACCGAAGTATAAAGGGCTTACCCCGAAGCTAGGTATAAAATATAAATTAAATAAAAGTAACGCGTTAATCCCGAAAATTAAACCGGCGGTATTTAAGACTTAAAAAGTTAAGAAGAAATAATCGATTTATAATAAAAAGGAGAAGGAAAAAATAAATAAAAGCGACGATAATAATATATTAATCGATAACGACGTTATATTAATCGATAACGATATTAATTATAATTATAAGAATATAAAGGATTAACCTAATAACGAGGAGATACCTATTAAATATAAATAAAAAATACCTATTAAATCTAGAAAGGATAAGGCTATAAAGTTTATTAAAAAAACGCTTATAAAATAAAGGAAAAAGAGAATAAACCTTAAGATTAAAGGAGACGAGGACTCTAGTAAATTTATAAAGAAGAAGCGCGATATTAAAGCCGCTAAGCCTCTAACCTAAGGAATAACGATATATAATATTATTTATTACGACCTCTATAACCTAGCTAGAAAAAATATTAATAGACCCGCCGAGCGCCTATATATAACTTTCGTAGTTTATAATTATTTTATTTTATTTATAAATCTAGGAATCTTAAGAGTCGACTAAATCCCTAAATCTAATATCCGCTTAGATAATTAGATTATCTTATTTATAATTAACTAGTACCCGGCTAGAATCCTTATAAATTAATTAAGCGAATTCGATCTAACTAGAATAATACGTAGTTTAAGATACCCTCTCGGTTATACCGCTAAATAATAAAAAGCGGTAGGGGATATAAATATTAACGGGAATATATTAATAACGGGGGAGGAGGGATAATACTATATATAAACGAAGGGCCTATATATATTAAATAGATAAAAGGCGCTTAATATTAATTTATACCTTAAATATCCGGTTAAGGAGAAGATCCGCTATTAGAAGCTAGTATAGAAATGATTTTATAAAGTATATATTTAGCTCGTACCCGGATACCCTAAGGACCCGACCTTCCTAACTCTATTATTATATATTAAATTATTATTATTTATAGAGGGGGCCGCTTAGGAACCCTCCTCTTTAGTCGCGAATAATATTATATAAACCGAGATTAATAAAGTAATAGTAGTAATCTAATAAAGTATTTTTAAATATAATTATAATAATCCTTAATAACGGTTAAAAAGCTAGTAAATCCGCGCGGCGTAGTTTTACCGCGTCGTTTATAATAGTCCTCTAGATAATAATACTAAACTTATAAATAATTATAATAAAGCTGAAATTTCGAATTTACTACTAGAGTTTAAGATTATAAATATATTAACTTTATCTTCTATAATTACGAGTATATTAATATTAATATCCTAGACTTCTAGATAGTAATAATAATAAAAGCTTACGTATAGTAATAATAAGGCCACGATTATAGTAATAATAAATCCGAAACCTTAGTATTAAATAACTAAAGCTTTAATTTTAAATAACTAAATCCTTAAATTTAAATAACCTTAGGCTCGACCTTAGAGTATATTTATTATTAATTATCTTTAAGGGCTTAATATTAAAAGGCTAGCCCCCCGCCTAAAACTTTTAAACTTTTAAAATTATTTCTTAGATTAAAGTTTAGTTCTAATAAAATTTTAGATAGTCCTTTTTAATCTTTAATCCCCTTTTAATTATTAATCCCCTTTCGATTATTAATCCCTTTTCGATTATTAATCCCCTTTCGATTATTAATTTATAATATCGGAATTATTATTTAAATCGTTAATACCCTCTCTTCCTAATACCTACTATAATATAATATATATATTAATTAATTCACCTTATACTTAAAACCTATCGGACTACTACCGTATTATAATAATATTCGAAATACTTCTAAAAAAGACCCGTAACTAGATTTATAGGTATTATTTTATTTACGCCGAAGAAATTATCCTTTACTTAATAAAGGACGAGAGGTTAATACTTAAAGGAGGCTTTTATAAACTAGTAAAATATAGTATAAATAAAGATTACGATATCTTAATCGGAGACCCCGAAACGCTCGGGGGGGTTATTTATATAGCGGATTAATTATATATTACCCTACTCGGCGTTAATAAAGTTATTTATAAAAATATAGCGAGTATTCTTTTTAAGTATAACGTCTAGCGCTTAAGTTATCCCGATTACTCGATTAATAATAAATATAATAAAGATCCCGGATTTATAAATATATAGTTCTATTTTAATTATTATTTCCGTTATATTAAAATTTATTTAACGATAAATAATAATTTTAATCGTTTTTTTATTATAATAAATACTCGAGCGGAGTAGCGAAATATAAAATTTAATATAAAAGATAAAGTTTACGGAGCCTTAATAACGAATTTAATAAACTTTTTTAAATAAAAAAACGAGCGTTTAATACGAATAATTTAATTATAATCTCTAACTTTTAATATAAAGAATTTATTTTATTTAAATAATTATTATCGTAGAGAGACTTTATATAATTTATATTATTATATAATTTAAAAGGGCCCTTAATATAAAAAGGAGCTCGAGCCGGCGAAACTTTATAATTATATTAGAATTAATAATATAATCCTTAATAATAAGAATATATTAAATATTAAAGTAAAATCTAAAACGGACGTAAAAATAGTCGGCCTTAATATAAATTAAAATAAACCGACGGAAGGGGAAAAAGGAGAAGACGGGGTAACGGATAATAACGGGGATAATAAAAACGTAATCTTTATAAAGTTTTAGGGTTTAAATACGTCGTATTTTATCGGGGAGGCTAGGTAAAGAATAATCTTTAATCTCTAACGATAAATATATATTTTTTAATACTTAATAAATAACGATAATTAATTAATTAATAAATACTTTTAATAGGATTTTTATTACGTCGGTATTATAATCTTATAAATAATAATAAGAAAATTTATAAATAGTCGTTTATAACTTAAATTCTATTAATATTAAAGTAATTATTAATTATAATATTTTTATACGCGGCTATATTAATATATAATAAATTTAGATTTTATCGTTAAGATTACGGTATTAATCTAAAAGTAGAATAATACGGGTATTTTAATGATCGATAGTTAAAATAAGGCGAACCAGACGTAATATTCGGATTTTACGCTCAGACGTACTACCTAAAGGTTCCGTAGTACGCAGAAGGCGCTAACCCGAAGGGGCTTAGCGAGCGGAAGCTAACCCGAAGGGGCTTAGCAGAGCTTGGCATATCTGAGGGACTGAGGCAAGGAAAAGGCTCGGCATTTCAAGAGCTGACTAAGCGGCAGCAACCCTATATCTTGGCAAGCTTGGCAAAGTCTGCAAACATCCCAAGTTACATCAAAAGAGAAGTAGCCCCTCTCGGACAGACATGGTATCATGTCTTCCATATTGTGTATCATTTCAAATAGAAAATGGTCTATCCAGAGCAGATCTCGGCCCAGACTGGAAGATACTGGCCACGGAAGCTGAGAGAGCGACGGCCGTGAAGCTCATGAGGCATTCTACTTCAGCTATTCAAGAGGATAGTTCCCTTGTCAAGGACTCTGGTGCTGCTTTGGCAAGAAATTGAAAAGACCGAATTTTAAAGTTGTGGAGCAAGACGACGATGAGACGTACCGAGGGTATAGTCGAAGCTGTTCCCATGGTAGAATAACTTAACGATATAGTCGAGGGGCCGCAATCATACGATACTCTTTCGTTTTATACCTGGACTCGCCCGCAATCAAAGTTTTGAACGACATGCTGGACAAAGGTGGAATTTGCGAGAAATGGCAGAATTCTCGGACGACATTACAACACCCACCTGGGGTAAAACCCTGTGACGATCTTTTTGGCGCTACCTTATCCTGGATCCAGGCGCCTGCCGGATTTAGTCCATCGTTGCTCACTTTCTCCATTCGCTGACACAACCTGACAAGACAGCAACGTACCTTCAGATTACTAACGTCTCACAAAGCAAGGCGTGACAATATGGCTTCATAACACATCTTGTCTTCAAAAGCGTGAAAGATCAACACATCACCTCCCACACTTCGAGGAACATCGCGTCATTCCTTTTACCACCGAGTGACAATCTTATCTCAAAGTCTCCCAACCTCGACAAGTCCTCATCCTCCATCCTCCATCCTCGTTCCAAACCTTCAATAAGATTCACCAACCATCAAGATGGCAGAGCGAATTCTCATGAACGAGTACAAGGCCCTGTCGCAAGAGAAATGGGTCAACGTCGAGGTCAGTAGCTGCCCGATCCAAGATCAACCACATCTAACCTCTTTGCAGCTGAACAACGATGACATATTCAATTGGAACGTCGCCCTTATCGTCATCAACCCAGACTCCCTCTACTATGGTGGCTACTTCAAAGCCAAGATGAACTTCCCCTCAAACTACCCTTACAGCCCGCCATCTTTTCAGTTTGACCGTGCCATCTTCCACCCAAATATCTACGCGGACGGCAAGCTCTGTATATCGATTCTACACGCACCTGGCGACGACGAGATGTCAGGCGAGAAAGCCGGTGAGCGCTGGAGTCCAGCCCAGCGCGTCGAGTCCATCCTTCTGAGCATCATCTCGCTCCTCGACGACGGCGAGTGCTCTTCCCCAGCCAATGTCGACGCCGGAGTCATGCTACGCAAAGACCTCGACGGATTCAAGAAAAAGGTGAAGGAAGACGTTGAGAAGAGCAAGGCGGACATCCCAGCCGGCTTTGTCATGCCAACGCACGAGTCTACCTGCCCGAAGCCTGAGAAGCTGATCGACGATCGCGATTTCTGGGCTGATAGTGATGACGATGAAGAGTATGACTTTGGAGGCAGTGATACGGACGATGAGATGACGGAGGCAGATGATGGATTGCCTGATGACAACGACCAGGAAGACGGGGAAGACCAGGACGAATAGGCGCTCGAGGAGACTTGAATTAATGTGGCTATCGGCTTTCTTATTTGCCTGCACAGGCGGACTCCTCTATGGCGGCATTTAGCGGCAAGGCATAGCGAAAGGGCGTTCGAATGGTGTCGGTGGCTATCAACCCGCATTTTGGCGTTCCCTATCTATGAACAGGCGCATAATGGTGTTCAGAGATGGTTACATACTTGCAGATGGTTACGTTTATGGTATTCAGAGGTTTGCATACTTGCAGGCGGTTAGGCTTATGGTAATTGCATGGTGGATATGGCCGACATGAGGCTCGAATCGTACATATCACATTCGATCACAGTCCAATTTTAATGCAACAACGATACTCTTGTCAAAAAGTGTCCAGAACCTTGTTGTGGATACATGTTTGCCTGCTATGCTATGTATAGGGTATCTCTGCAAACTGTCCGTGGCTCTAACCGCATTATCCAACGTTGCATGTCACAGGAATACCTGAAACTGTAAAGGCCTTCCCGAGTTTTCATTAAGCGTCCATCCCCCTCTGCCTCTTCTTCTCAGCACTCCTCTTCGCCAACCTCGCCCTCGCAGCTGCCGCTCTGTCCGCCGGCAACGCGGACCCTCTCACCGAACCCATCGAACTCCCATTTCCAACCCTAGACATAAGACTCGCTGACCTGCCTACAGTAGCCCGCGAAAGCCTGGAGTCCTGGTGCTCCGCTGATTGCCGTTGCGAAGGCTGGAATCGTGCAGGACTCGATGCCAGATTGATCATGGAGGGGCGAGGGGAATTGCTGATTAGTTTGCGAGTGTGCGTGCGGCGGGCTGTTGAGGGAATTCGAGGCTGAGCGGTTGTTTGAGCGGCAGTTATTGTTGAGGCTTGTAGTTTTTGAAGAGGTGATTTGGTTTCGAAGGTGGTTCTAGAGGGCTGATCTGGAACGAGGTTGTCGCTGATCTCTCTTAGCGTTCTCTTGATGTCCTGTTTGACGCGGGAAGGCAGGAAGATGGAATTTTCTTTCGGTGGCGAGGTATGTTCTGCTGCGTCTTGTGGGGTTTTGCCGGCGGGATTTCTGGCGACGAGATTATGTTCAATGTCTTTGAGGGTCCGCTTGATGTCTTGTTTGACGCTGGACGGTAGGAGGATGGAGGATTCCTTGGGAGGCGAGGCTGAAGCTGCTACGTCTTTTGGACTGTTGAAGGTCCAGATGTCTACGGCATCCTTCCGTGGGCGTCGTTTGCGAGGAGATTTGGGTTGCATTGTGGGTTGGGGTTGTTCATCAACGCGTCGGGCTTCTGCGCTGTCCCGTGTCGGTCTCTCGTTGATTGCGTTAACCATGCCATTGATCTCAATCGGGTCCGGGGCCATCCCGCTCTTGACTCGTGGCTGCCCGCCAGTCGATCTCAAAAGTCCCTCATGCTCGACGGTGAGCGCCGCGAGTCGCACTTCAGCCTCCTCTCGTGCAGCTTTCTGCTTGGATTCTCGTTTCTTGAGATGCTCCTCCCTTGCCTGTCGTCTTGCCTCATAGCTCATCATCTCCTCTTTCACTCTCGCGAGGCTACGCTTGAGCGCGGAGTTCTCGATCTCAAGCCTTACAGCTGCATGTTCTGATGATTTTGCGGATTCTCGTAGATTTTCAAGCTGGGCATGCAGGCCAACACTGTCCATGCTAAGGCCCTTCAATTCTGGCGCGCCTGTCTGGCCCTGAAGCTCTTCGTTATCACTCGTGTCTGCCTGGTTGTCGTCCTGACCGTCTGGAATCTCGATCAAAGCACCTTTCGCAGCTTGTTGCTTGAGGGTGGCTTTGTATCGATCAGCCTTCTGTTTATACATGATCGCACGTGCTGTCTGCTGCGCAAGATCTCTGATGAGATTCGCCACATCACTGTCTCCTTCTGGCCCTTTTGTCTGAGTCAATTTTAATTGCTTCACGAGCTTCGATACCTTTCTCTCCATCGATGCAAGTCTGGCTAGCTCCTTTTCCATTTTCTCATTCACAGTTATCACTTCCTGGTCCTTTATAGCGGCATACGTCTTGATATTCTGGCTATACTGTAGGACGTTAATCATCTCTTGAGTTGACTTCCTGTGAAACTCTTCATATTCTGTCTTCCAGAATTGTCCTGATCTCGATTCTGGCTGGTTGAGATCTATTGTGGTATCAGGGCCCACCATGAGCGCGTTCGTATTTGATTTGTGACGCGGCGCACCTTTATTCGCTGTTGGTTGAGAATCGAGATCTTTGAGGGGAATCCGTTCGTCAGGCTTCTTCTTGGACAGCTCTATCAATTGTTTGGTCAATTTCGAATGGCGAGGTTGATCTGCCGTAGGCCCTTCCGATTCTTCCTTGTACGGTGTAAGGACTGGATCGATATTTGGTTCTGCATCTTCTACTGCGGCCGTCGTGGTCGTCCCTTGGGCCAGAGCTTCGTTGAATCCGAAAGATACGGTCTTGCGACGTGTAGCCGCAGTGCCAGGAGTAACGAGGATGCCTTTGGTTGGAGAAGCCATTGATTCGTAATTCGGAGTGGCGGAGGGGAACTGCCCTGGTACAGCTTTTGCCACGATCCTGTCTTCTTTCTTGACCTTGTTTGATATGCTAGAGGGCACTTTATTTGCGTCTTTTTCCGAAGCTAGCGCGGGAAGCCTGATTTCTCGTTCGGTGTGAGGGGTTCCGAAAAGTGCAGTCTTGAAGGCGCGGACCGCAAAAACTGGCGCTGGGGTCTCTGGCGCATCATCAACGTATGACTGGCCGTCTTCTACAACCTTGTAAGTGGCACGCGACGTATTTGAGTCCAAGGGTTACTCACCTGCTCGACCATACTGCGCGTCATCAGGTCGCGACGACCCCACAAGCCAGTCCAGCATCTTCAGCGGAGTATGTTGCAGCTAAGACAGCTGCTACGCATCTCGATCATAAGGTCTTGAGCAAAACGCTATGTGTCGAAGGGAGAACTGAATAAAATAGTGAATGGCATTGTTTACTCTCGGCGTCGGAGTTAATGTGTGGAAGCCCTAGCGCTAGGAACAATAAGCGCGACAAGCGACTTGGTGGTTTTCGACTTTCAAAATGCTTCGATGGTTCAACTTCAAACCACCGCAGACCTCTCAGCAATTGTCCTGCTGTATCCTAGACCTCCTCAGGAGCCCTCAAATTGGACCACTGCCCACCATGGCTTCAGCTCAGCAATCTCCATCCTCCAGCCCCGGACCATCACCTCTGCCCGAACCCACCTCCGCAGACATTACCACAACGAATACCCTCACAGACATAGCTCCCACCACCGACGGTCGCGACCCAGAACAAAAGAAGATGAAAAAGATAATACGTAAGAAGCGGCGACCAGCCCGCCCCCAGGTAGACCTATCAACTATGAAGTCCGAACCACCACCTCAGACCGGCACCATCTTCAACATTTGGTACAACAAATGGTCAGGCGGCGATCGTGAGGACAAATACCTCTCAAAAACCGCGGCCGCAGGTCGCTGTAACATCGCGAAGGATTCAGGTTACACGAGAGGTGACAAGGTGCCCGGGAGCTATTTTTGCTTATTCTTTTCGAAGGGGCTGTGTCCGAGGGGTCAGGAGTGCGAGTATTTGCATCGTCTACCTGGGCTTTTTGATACTTTTAATCCTAATGTGGATTGTTTTGGACGGGATAAACATAGTGACTACAGGGATGATATGGGTGGTGTGGGATCTTTCATGCGCCAGAATCGGACGCTTTACATTGGCAGGATACATGTGACGGACGACATTGAAGAGGTCGTAGCGCGCCATTTCGCCGAATGGGGCCAAGTCGATCGCATCCGTGTCCTAACGGCAAGAGGAGTGGCTTTCGTCACATACACCAACGAAGCAAACAGCCAATTCGCAAAAGAGGCGATGGCGCATCAGAGCTTGGATCATAATGAGATTCTGAATGTTAGATGGGCGACTGTAGATCCGAATCCGATGGCGCAAAAAAGAGAGGCGAGGAAGATTGAAGAGCAGGCTGCTGAGGCTGTGAGGAGGGCATTGCCCGATGAGTTCGTAAGGGAGATTGAAGGCAGGGATCCGGATGCGAAGAGGAGGAAGAGGATAGAGGGTGGATTCGGGCTGGAGGGCTACGAAGCGCCAGATCAGGTGTGGTATGCCCGATCAAGGGAATTGGGAGGCACTGGTGGGGGAGGCATGATCGAGGGTGGGGAAGAGAGATATCTTATTGAGGACGGCCTGGTGGAGCAAGAGGATGGGACTGAGGCCGAGAAGGGCATTCTGTCGAGTTCGACATTGGCGGCTTTGCAGAAACAGGCGTCGAGTAATGGTGGGAAAGTCCGGACAGCAGGCGCCCCTTCGGCAGCACCTACCGGTCCCCTAGTGGCTTATGGCAGCGATGATGGCAGCGAATGAGGCAACAAGAAGTCATTTTGTATGATACCCCGGGTGTGCAGCTAAATAGCATGCGTCCAACAAAGTCCGCGTGCCACTATATGACGACACCTATCTCTCAATGATTTCGATGATAAATTTCCAGCGTTGACAGTGAGAGAGGCTAGTAAAGCGCTAATACACAGGTAGCGAAGCACTCTGCTACGGAAATGCAGACAAAGCACCCAGGGTATACGCGTCGCTATGCTCGTTCAGTCATAAAATGACCACCTGATACCCGACGAGAATCGTCCTCTCACATCCAAGCGCCCAAGAGACCTGCTTGTTGCAAGGTCCAAACGGTGAAAGGGCGCCGTACAGTGCTCGAACAAGTTCTCTCCTTATCTTCCTCCCCTTATTTATTTGGCTGTAGTCCTTCATGGTGATCAAGAGGCCTTTCCAAGATAATACGAAATGCATGCCTTTGTGCGGAAATTATATATGATTGCGTTGGGGTTCGCTGATGTAGCCTCTTTTTGCGTATTCTTTAGCATGTTCTGCAGCTGTCCAAGATATTGACGTTCCCCTGGGGCAGCGCTCTGAATGAATTCTTTCCAAGAATTGGGATCGGACAAGCGTGTATCGGCTATCCCATCGAATACTTCGTCTTTGGTTTCGATGGCCACAATAGGACTGTCAGCACAAGCTGTTAGATATTCTCGCTTGTGTGCTTGAGCCTCTTCGACGATGGTCTTTCGATTGACCTTTTTGCCTTTGTTTTGAGACGTCAGGACCTTGATATCGACTTCTCGATCTTTGCCGAGTGTAGATGTGTCTTGCTGGCTGCGGTGGCGTAGCATGGATGCTTTGGGCGTACGTCCTTCCTGCCTATCCCGATCTCGAATTTCACTTCGTAGATGGCTTACAAGCTCAGAAGCTCGTATCTCATTTTCGTCGTCTCGACTTGTATCTCTGACCTTCACTACGCCTTCTGACTTAATCAATATGACCCAGCTATGGTCTTCCATGAGGTCCTCGGTCTTAGTATAAGCGTTGCCTTTATCATCTTCAGCGTTCATTTCAGCAAGCTCTGCGCTAATATTGTTGCTCCAAAGCTCGTGCAATAGAGCAACACCAACGTCATCCAGAAGCACGGGATCGAAGCTATCAACGAGTACATCGCATCTTCGAGTCGTCCATGCAAAATTTAGCACATTATCAGCTTTCTTTTTCGTCTTCGACTTGGCCACTTTCTTAAGGTAATTGGTCATGTCCGCGCAAAGCCCAGTCCATGCAAGCTGGAATCCTACTGCATGGACATGGTTTCTTCGTAGGGTGATAAGCTGTAAACCCCGTATAAGTTCGTCATATCGCCCTCCTGCAGCTAGAACCGATCTTCGCTTCTGATCGAACAGGCACTGGAAAAGCAGATTTCCCTTGTAGAATTTTTCATTGTAGCTGCTCAGTGGGCTGACGTAGATCTTTCGCCGAATGCTAAAGCGTGCTAGGTAAGTTGAAACTGCTTGTAGGTGAGCAAACGACGCCTCTAGATTTATGGTGTTTTTCAATATTGCACGAAGCCTGGGAATAGCTTGCTCCCGGGCGTCTCTGAAGTCAAAGCGCTCAAGCTCGTCGAGAGCAGTAGCAGCCACGGCTATGGATGGACCACGTAGCTCATGTCTTACTTTGGCCCAAGTCCAGTCCCCAGTATGGAGCTTACTGACTGTCTCCTTGACAGCAGACCAATTTGATTGGTCTATCCCGCAAAAGTCGAGAATCGCATCCAGAATCCTGGAGTGATTGAGGTGGTAGCACATTTGAGCAGAGGACAAGTTTGGGAAAGCGTCAAGAATCTCGTCAACGACTTTGATAACCTCTGCTTCACGAAGAGCGAGGCTGAGGCTGCTCTCGGAAACAATGTCAAAATTGGCTTCTCCGAAGATTTTGGGTTGATCTCTCAAAGGACCCACTCGGTAGACATTGTCGAAGATGAATGTCTTCCGCTCTGGCCGTGACTTCCGTGCGAGTAACATAGCATGTGGTAGTATTAGGTCGTAGGGGAGTTGCATGACTTTTCCCGTCGGATGAAGATACTGCACGACATCCTCAGAAGGATAGCAGGCTTGGTATGGGAACAGAGCTGGGCTGTCAGTCCTCTCGACAGCACCACGAAGTTCGAAGATGGAGCCGGAAATGTGACTTTTGATCCGCCAAAAGCCGGCGTGCTATACGGAATGATTCATTTTCGTCTTGCACTGGGATTTGTCCGCTTTCAAGAAGCTCTGAGCTACTCGGCCGCAAGGAGGGTTTGTGTTGGACAAGTGACATGAAGATTTTGCCTTGAGTCACCCTCTCCGGGATGTCAAGAGCTGCTGGCAGTATAGGATCCCTCTGTAATTTGGCCAAGGTCTGAGCCCGTTCCATGCCAGTGGCAAAGGAAACACTCATTTCCAGCAGTATCACGCCCAAGGAATACATATCTGCCTTTTCGTTGTATTTGCCATTACCTGCAGAGCGGACTTCAGGTGCGACGTAGGAAGCAGTCCCAATATCCTTGGTGAAGCTGCCGAAAACTTCTCTTGCGGGCTTTGTGGCACTCGAAGTAGTTCTATAATCGCCTGGCCTCGCAAGACCGAAATCCCCAATACGAACGTCGCCATCACTGTCAATGAAGATATTTTCTGGCTTTAGATCGCGATGTACGATGGATAAACCGTGAACATGTGCCAATCCTTGCACGATTTGGCGGAACAACCTCCAGCATTCGTGGGCGTTAGCAGGCAATCCAGAATTTATCAAATCACGCAACGTCTACAACGAGTCAGCGTTGAAAACGTCTAGAACTTTCAAGGGACCGAGTTTTCATGAACAGACTTGGCAACTGAAGGGCGTCAGCAGCCTCAGACTACTCCATAGCCCCTCGTACTACCAAAATGGCTGATTGCCCATGTTGGTTCTTGAAAGCTCGAGCGAATAGTGAAGCTTTGTACAGTCCATGTGCTTTTGGCCTTGTCTCATTCAACAGAAGTACAGCCCGTAAGTCTGTTTTCTGTACAATTCGAGGTGGCTGAACAGAGAGTGTGAACTCTCACGCTTCTCTGCACGCTTGTGGTAGCAGGGAGTATGGGAAAGGGGAATTACCTCTTGTTTGCAATACTCCATCTGTATGTAGAGTACAGTCCAAGCAATTGGCTCGGCATTGGCCGCGAAAATACTACCACGTCCTTCGGACTTTGAGCCCTCCTCTTCACGATTTCCATTGCTGCTGCTAAAGCTGTCGACTTCTTCTTCGTCGGCACTGGACGCTTCGCCATCATCGTTGTACGCAAATACAACATCAGCGTTGGATGAGCTGATGAAGTCAAGACCTCTAGAACTTGCTGGCAGCACCGACCTCCGTCCATCGTTAGTCCCGGAGGAATACATGTCATCCTCAGACGGATCTAAATCATCAGGACCTTGGTCCATGATCTCATCGTCGATCCAAGAGGCAAAATACCTTACAACGTTTGGGTGATTCAGGCGTGACAACACGGTCACCTCGCTCAGCACGGGATCCAGGGCTGACCTCGAGCTGGCTTTGATTTTCTTGATCGCATATGGCTGTCCATCTATTTTATTTCTCGCTCGGAATACTTCGCCGAACCCGCCACGACCAAGGCGACCTTCCTCAACAAATTCCTTCGCGTATCTTGATGGTGGAGCGCTATACGACTCACGTCTAGGATGAAACCGCTGTAGTTCTGCCGTCTTGAGGAACGAATTACTCCCAGACATGGCTTCTTCGCGTTGGTCACCTTCGAGTAAAGCATCATCATTTCGAAAGAACTCAAAATGCAGCAGATCCCAGGCAGATGGCCGCTTTTTGGGGTCAACCTGAAAGATCTGGCTAAGCAGAGCTCTGAGACTTTTTGTAAGCTTGAGGCTCTCGATTAGCGAAAATGGCGACTGTTGCTGAGTAACAGCCAAACCGAAGGCCATTTGCAGGAAGCAGACACCAAAATCCCAAATATCTGTTGCTGGCAACGGCTCATCGTCTTGGCCGACTGTTTCTGGTGCAGTCCAAGGAATTGGTACAATTTGAGGACTCCTGCCACATTTGAGTAAGTGCAAGTCGCGCTCGAAGCCTCCATCTGCTAATTTCGCTATGGTAGTCTTCCTTTCACCTTGTTCGGTGTCGCTCATCTCTAAGAGTATATTGCTCAAGTGTAGACTGGCATGACCATATCCATGGCGATGATAATGCTGGAGCCCTTCGATCAGTCGAATTGACCATGCGCGAATAGCTTTGATGTCTAAGTTGTCGACAATCTCAAGCGTATTCCTCAAAGACTGCCTTGCCGCAAGCTCCATGAGTATACTTACAGTCCAAGCAGAGGGCTTTTCGGTATGGAAGTGCTTTTGTATCTGGTAGTTAAGAGGTTTCATGATACTTTGGTGCGGACTCAAGCTAGTATGGAAATCAAGACTCGACTCCAAATTTTGTATTGCTCGTTTCATGGAGGACTCATTCCCATTCGATGTTGACACGTGGCACTCCTTCAAGACCAGAAACGGAGGGGTTTCGTCGTTGTTTTTCCCTCCACTCTGCCGAAAAGGCTGCACGGTGAAGACTGTGTTAATAGGCCCGCGCCGGTAAGCTGTCCTTTCATGAATAGCATTCACGACAACAGCCCTTCCAGTAGGCGACTTGGTGGCGCTAGATAATCGTTCGAAAACTACTCTTCCAGGTACATTACCCTCGATACTGGCGGTATGAAGCTCGGTTGTTGACTTATTTTCGCGTCGAGTAAGGTTGATTTCCCGCTGCTTTACCAAATCTTGGAGCATCTTCTCCTCTTCAGCCTGCTGTCTAAGAGCCTGTTTCCGCTTCTCTTCCTCGGCTTGCTGGGCTGATTCCCGAGCAGCACGCTCGCGCACAGCTCGTTCTTCATCCAAAGTTGGTACATCTTTGGAATTAATGCCACCAGCGCTGTCGAGAATTTCTTGCAAGGCCGTTGCTATCTCGAAGATCATCTCCGATCCAACTAAAGTCTTTGGCTTCGTTCTTAGGATTTGCTCGGCTTCAAATCTCGATTTTGGGTTTAGATCTGGGCCTGTTTCCAAAGAGAGGCGCGGTATTGTTTTTGGATAAGTTGGAGGGAAGGAAATACCAAGGATCATTTTCCTCCCATCCTCTGCATCTATCACTGTGCTTCTGAGTATGATTTGGAAAGCACGATCAGTGGTTCGATTCCAGGCTCCAGTCTTCGCTTCTTTTTCCGCAAAGTCGTCCATGTAGATGGAGCGAAGGACTTCGATCTCATCATGTTGGATTTCCGAGTAATTGGTGATGTTTGAAGCCATCTACACAACACTGCTCGCCAAAAGCAGACTCCCTAGGTCAGTACCTACAGCATCTTGGATTCGGCTGAGGGAGAGATGCTCTAGCGAGAAGAAAAACCTCAGCTAAACTCTAGCTGAAAGCCCAAGTACAGGTCACCGTGCCTGTTCCTTTTCTGTAAGTGTGTGCTTCTTTTCTGAAGGTATGATCGACAGCCCGGACTGAAGCTGACGCTGGGATTCTTCGAGACAGTCAGGCACTGAAAACCAGACAGCTCGAAGGTAAAGTAATCGATAACGGCGCTTGATTGGTCTAAGCGCGGGGACACATCCCTGACACAGATCATATCAGATCTTGGCACTTGAATTGTCGAGGGTGGAGGGTGTTTTGTGCGATCATTGCTTCCTCGATAAGTCCTAGAAATATTTGTCTGTTGTTTTGATTATTCTCGACACTTGTAATAATGGTGAACATTACTGAGAAGATTAAGGAGTAAGAAACAGGATGACTGAGTTGATAGATTCTGTACTAAAGAGATACGTTCAGGATCGAGGATGAAATGCGGAGAACGCAGAAAAATAAGGCCACAGGTGCGGTCAAAGACTGCACAGCCTTCGAGTTCTACGTTGACTGTTTGAAGAATACCATCTGGGTCTTCTGAAAGGGTAAATAATACCTGAAGTCTGGAAACATAGCTTTTGAGGCTTACTCCGTCAGAAAACTTGCTCGTCTTCGCGCTCAGCTTCTTGAGCCTGCACCCGGAGCCGGATCAGGTGGTGGCACTGGTTTCGATGTCAGTAAGAGCGGTGATGCTCGGATAGCCCTTGTCGGCTTGCCTTCCGTTGGCAAATCTACGTTTCTTTCGAAAATTACGAAAACCAAAAGTGAGGTTGCGGCGTATTCATTTACGACTCTTACAGCTATTCCTGGAGTACTCGAGTACGGTGGTGCTGAAATCCAAGTACTCGATTTACCCGGAATCATCGAGGGCGCTTCAGAGGGGAAGGGTCGAGGGAGGCAGGTCATCAGTGCTGCGAAGGTGAATAATTCAGACTGCCATTTAATTCGATTCACTGACTGATCACATTCAAGACCAGCGACCTAATTCTGATGATACTCGATGCAACCAAGAGAGCGGAGCAAAGAGCCCTGCTGGAAGGCGAGCTCGAATCTGTTGGCATTCGCCTCAACAGAGAGCCACCGTAATCGTACCTTCAACTCGACATATGTTTTCGTACTGAATACTACGCAGCAACATCTACTTGAAGGCTAAGAAAGCTGGAGGCATGAAGATCACCTTCCAGAATCCTCCCAAGAATCTTGACGAGAAAATGCTATACAACATATTACGCGACTACAAAATGCTCAATTGCGAAGTCCTTGTCAGAGATGAGAATGGTAAGTACTAGCTAGAGTACTATCAACACGTCGTTAAGGCCACGCAGCAACGGTCGACGATTTCATCGACGTGATTATGAAAGAGCACAGAAAGTACATTAAATGGTATGAGGACTTCCACGTAGCAAGGGTTTTCATTGACCGGGACTCAAGTTTATACGTCTACAACAAAATCGATTCAGTATCCCTCGATTTCTTGGATAAGCTAGCAAGAGAACCCCACACAGTAGTCATGAGCTGCGAGCTTGATCTTGGCATTCAAGACGTGGTCGAGAGATGCTGGCAAGAATTGCAACTAATGAGAATCTATACGAAACGGTATAAAGTCTTTGCCGGAAGGTACCTCCTATGTTGACAATCCTGCAGGAAAGGAGAAGAGCCGGACTTTAGCGAAGCTTTGATTGTCCGCAATAAGTCTTCGATCGAAGAGGTCTGCGATCAGGTCCATCGGACTCTCAAGGAGACCTTCAAATATGCCATGGTGTGGGGCGCTAGTGCAAGACATGTACCCCAGAGAGTTGGATTGAGCCATGTTGTAGCGGACGAGGATGTTGTGTCTATTGTTGCGAAATAGAGTATTAACCTCGACACTAGCTTACGGAACTATAGATATGTCCATCAAGGTGTTGTACAGGAAAACTAGCACACTGTTCATGTTAGGTTCGTGTTTTGCCCATTTCGGACAACTTGCACGCTATGCAGAGATTTTACCTGGGCAAAAAGCTATCATCATCGTTTCTGCAAATGCGTCACGCTATCAATTCCTATGGGACTGCCATCTTCATTTCGAAGGCACCGCAGAGGGAAAGGCGTCTCATATGCTAAACTTGGCCTCTCACGAACAGAACTTTCAGATATCTCATACTGCTCGTTTCAGTGCATACCACAAACCCATAATATCATAGAAACCGCCACACCACGACGACAATTCATGAATTTAGGTGAACGTGATATCTCCCTTTCTGCACTATTGACCAGCCCCAAGAAAATGGCCACCGATAACGACCCTACCCACTGAGCCAACCTAACGGCCGGACCTCAATCAGGCTGGCCTCGGTTGAGGCAGATTCCCAAATGCCGAATCACTACCTTGGTTTAGACTGCTCGAAGCTCAAGTACTCGCCCTTGTAGTAAGAACAAACACCATGTGAACCATCAATTGCATCTTGGTAAAAATAAGTCACGCCCGTACAATCCTGATACGAAGCACAGTGCTCAATATAATCATCAAGAGTGGTACCAACGCTACTACTATGTTGATCCGGACCCCAGTTGCCGGTTCCGACGAGCCAATCAACGTTGCACATACGTGTGAAGACCTGCTGGGTCGAGGCGGTATACTGAGTGCCATTTGAGGCGTTGTAGCATGAATAATCTAACGAAAAGGTGGCCGCAGCTATAGATGAAGTAGTCGTGTTAGTGGACGGGGAAGAGCTTTAGCTGAGGTCATGATGGCGGATTTTGTGGGCAGACTTGAGTTGAAAGCTTTTGTTGAGGAGTTCGTGCTAGAGTATCTCAGAGCCTTAGCTCTGTTCTTCGAACAATGAAATGGCTGGCTCGTACATCAGTCCGCAGAGAGATCATAACTGGATGAAGCCGTTGATTTGTGTTTGGACGCAAAGCTACCTCCTACACCCCCGCCGATAGCGGCAATCACCAGTAGCACAACTGCTATGCAAAACAAGAGCAAGAACCGAGCTGGCTGCAATCCTAACACCTTGTTCTGATTCGTTTCATCCTATTCGCCATTAGACTTGAGGACCTCAAGGCCTAAGCTTTCGAATAGGTTGTCCTTACTTTACTGACTTGACGAGAGCTCCTTGTCTTCGGTCGAATTACGTTGAGGCGTGGCGACTTGCTTTTCCTCTGGCATTGTGGAGTATGCATGGTATGAGATAGGCTCTGGAGCTTGTGATTCTGAGTTCGAGAATTCTGGGCTGGGAAATTCTGAACCCGAAAGTCCTGGACTTGAGAATTCTGGGCTCGAAGAGTCGGCACGGAATCATAAGTAGTCCACCAATGATTAGTCAATTCTGACGCTCATCGGCTCGATTGAACTCTCACTTCTGAAGCCATTGGGAGAGTCGTAATACTCATTCGAGACTATCAACAAGTGAAGGAAGACCTCAAATCGATGGCAGAGAAACTGCCCGCAGACTGGAAGGGCAAAGCAGCCACATTTTTTTCCTCACCATGGCGCTGATCGATGTCATGGCTGCAATCTATCCAAAGCAAAGGGGTGGGAATATCTGCCTCGGACACGCCTGTTGCAGCCAGGACATCTTCCAGGCCCACCAAGCGATTTTGTTTTGGGCTCCAGATCTTGAAATGTGCGTTGCGCTGTGAAGACGTTGCTGCACCTCGAGAATGATTATCCAGCCTTCGGATGTGGCAGGCCTAAATTTCACCCTAACTTTTCAGTCATGGATGCTTGCAAGCAACATAATTTTGTCATTTCGAACCGCACAAATAGTTCGAAGCTGAGCAATTGCATGAAACGCAATCTGATATTTTGAATAATCTGCTTTGATTGATGCCCAAAGCTGAAGATAAGAAGCATATCGAGTATTGCACCAATCCCCGTTGACGCCTATTGAACCTTGCGTCTTCGAACAAGCGGCATATTGATTTGGTTCCACTACCGATATCAGCATCATAACACTATCAATCAAGCTTCCGTACGAATGCAAGTTGCGTCCGGGCACCTTAGATGCTTTATATCATCAATGACCCCAGCTTGAAGAAGCCGTGCAATTTTCATGGTTCGCTGCCATATCTTCTTCCGCGCAAGCAACATGTAATCGGAAGATCTGCTTGGACGGGCAAGCCCTATCCAGACCATGCGTACGGTGGTCTGTTTCACATGACGATCATGGCTGTCTGTAGTTTTGTAGGACACATAATTCCTGAAGTGTTTCTTGCTTGTCTCTTATCTCTGTTGCTTCCGTGGCAACGAACATCCTATCAATCACCATGGCCAGTGCCGAATTGCGTAGTATAGTACTAGAGGAAATCATCAGCATGCAACTGCATATCGCCACCTTGACAGGGTCACGCTTACATCACCTACGTGCTCTGCGAGCTTCTGGTCGTTCAATCTAGAATCTTTGGGAACTTCCCAATCGTTAACCTTCCACCACCATTTTCTTATTCTCGCGCCAGCACTCTGTCCACTGAACGCTGCCCCTCTGTTCCAATGCTTCCACCCACTCAGTACCAACGTCCACAGCGTCCCCTGCACAAGCGGTAACAGCACCTGATCCCGCCCCGTAATCCATGCTATCCTCCACCACGTCTCGGCTCCTTGTAGACTGGCTAGATAGCTTTGCTCGAATCGAAGATCGGGCAGTGGGGGGAGATTTGAGCGCCGGGGAATAGGCTTGAGGGCCGAGTAGGGGATGCTATCTTCCGAGCTTGAGATCGATGTTATGGGAGAGACGGGGCGTTTTTGGGAGGCGGTGGTAGAGGGATTGAGGTCGTGAGCGGGGTCAGGTTGGTGCTTGATAGAAGCGGATTGAATTGTTGAGGCTATGTTTGCTGCTACGGAAGTCATCATGGATGTATTGATTTCGTGGAAATGCGAAAACTCTGACGAACGGAGCAAGGTCGTGGTGTTGCAGGTTGAATGGCGGAAACGCTTCAGCCGGAACTAGCCCGAACAGTTCGCCCGAAAGACGCTACCTTCGCCTAAGTTCCAGGCGCGCTTCAGGGCATTGCTCGGCGGAGCTCCCTAATCAACAAAACGACACACGCCCACCTTCTCATACCATTGGCACCAAGCTTGAAGCTGGCATACCCTCACAGAGCAATGTCTCGTATGAGAATCGGCAGACCTCGACTGCGCGCGCATCAACGATATAAAAGTAGCCCATAATACTTCCAAAACCCGCCCTTGTACGTTTCCTCGGTCCTAAAAGCCTACCCCGAACCTCTCTACTTTCCGTGAATCAAAGACCTCGGAAGCAATACCACAGGTGGACCAGCATGAGCACAATCAATAGGCTTCTTAGCCGAACAGACAAACATACACATGGGTCACACAGAGAAAAAGTAATGTCTCCTCCAGTCTCCCCACCACGAGGCTCCACTACAGCTTCCTTGTCGTTGAGGTCGAGCCATAGCACTTCGTCTTCTGTGTCTTCTGTATCTCTTGCATTCCCAGGCTTGCAGCCCAAGCGATCTCCACGCCTCCAAGCTACGCTTGGTACAGTTGAGTGTTCGTGTGCTGATGCTAGGACCTTGCTCCTACAGCCTAAATCAGATAGCGCGGTTCTCAATGGCCTTTTCGTGGCAGAGCAAGAGCACAAAAAGCATGAAAAGGATGAGGATAGGAAGGTATGAAAACCATCAGCAGATCTTCATGGCAGAAAGTTGACGAGTGCCAGATCAAATCTATCTCTCATCGACTTTCACGGGCAGGCATCAACAATTGGAAAGACGCGGACATCGCCTACGTCTTAAACGGTGCTTTCGCGAGTGGAAACTCGGATAAAGCGTATGAGCTCTTGGTGCTTCTCGAGGACTCGGAGGAGGGTATCATACAGAGCTATAATCCAGACGTTCGGCTCCTTGGGGCTATCAACAGAGAAGGAGTGACATGTTACCTCGATGCATTACTTTTTGCTATGTTCGCCAGGCTTGGAAGCTTCGAAGCCATGCTCTACAAGAATTTTGAAGACCCTCCACGGAAAAAGCTGGCGACGCTGTTGAGGCTGTGGGTGAACACCTTGAGGGCTGGAAAGCTAATTACCACGGACATCGTAGGTTTCTCTTCGAAAGTCCATGAGGAATGAGATCTTACTAATTTGACATAGACAAAGCAAATACAGCTCCAGCTGGCCGAATGCGGATGGAGAGAGGCCGCGGGGTTGTGCCAGCAGGACGCTTCCGAAGCCTTCACGTTTATCACCTCAACCCTGGCATTACCATTGCTCACTCTGAAAATGGACATCTTCCACCATGGAAGAGAAGATGTTACCGATGACCACAAATTCGTCAACGAGCGCCTTCTGGAACTGGCTCTACCTGAAACCGATGGGCACATCATCACGCTCGAGGAGTGCTTGGAATTCTTCTTCAATAACAAGATCCAAGTGAAAAGGTATCTTGACATGCTCGAGCGGAGAAACACCTTGAACTCGATACGATCACACCAATCTGTCGATTCAACCAAAGGTCATGCATCCCACATTGAAGTCGCAGAGGTCACCGACGTCTCACAACCTTCTTCGCCGATGTTGCACCCGCAGTCTGACCCAGTACCAATTTCGCCATGGCGACCAACCTTCCAAAGAAAAAGAGCACCTAGTATCATCCAAGAACATTACATCCCTGAGAAAAATGAAATGTTTGGCTGTCCTCAATCGACAGACGAAAAGGGCCCACAGCTAGGCCGGGTGAGGAAAGAAGTCATGATGCCTGCTTGGCAGTTCTTCAGCCTCATCCCGTGGTATACCAATAACATGCCTAGTAGTGACGCCCAGGTTGCGGCTCACTTTTCGTCCACACGTCCAATCCTTGGCATATGCCTAAAGAGATACGGTGTTTCTTCGAATGGGACAGCTTTCAAACGGACAACGCCCATCGACATTCCTATGGAGATTGGACTCCCCCATTTCATACAAGACGACAAGATGGCGGAGGATGGCCCAGCCTTCGGTAACTTCAAGCTCTCTTTGCAGTCTGTAGTCTGCCACAAAGGGATATCCGTGGAGTCGGGCCACTACATCAGTCTAGTCCGTAGCCCGGATCCTAATCAAGAGGGCGAAGATAAGTGGTTGCGGTTCGATGATCTCGCCAGAGAAAGGGTGGTTGACACAAATGGCGAACAGTTTCTACGCGAGGAGTCCCCTTATCTACTCTTTTACCAGGTTGTTCCTATCGAGGGAGATCCCGGCAATATCGCAGAGGGTGAACATCCTCCAGCGTACTCGAGGTCCAGTTTCAGCCAGGAATCTAGAGTTCATTCCGGTGTATCTGGTCTCTCGTCGAGCACCAGGGTCAGCTTTACCTCGAACGAAGATCCCAGCGTCCCAACCCAACGACCTTCTTCGGAGGTCCGCAGGCCCAGCACTGAGACATCATTGTCCGACGGACCTCGCGGGCGGTCGAGCATGCAAAGTGACAGGCCTCAAAGTGTGATTTTTTCTGACATCAGTGGCACCAGCTTCAGGCCAGAATTTCTTGGGACTCCGAACTTAGATTCTAGCCAGACCGATGGCCCGACTGCTCTGACCGCTTATCGTCGAGGCTCTAAGGCATCCAAAGAAAGCTCAAAGAGCAGACCGACCAGTCGGGCAGACGACAAGCGGATGAGCACCTCCCTATCAAGGCTTGCAAGCCGGATGTCCAGAGACAAGATGACCGCCCTAACAATGCCACAAAGTCAACCTCAGCCACCGAGTCAAGCAGACATTAAAGCCGGCGGTCCTAACCCAGCACCGCATCAAGTGAAGGATCCACCGACTGGAACCATGGGCCCTCCTGCACCTCTTGTACCTGAGACCGAGAAGCCTGCTGATCGGTCGAGGCTGAAAAAGGAGGCCAAGGAGAAGAGTAAAGCTGCTCATCGCGATCATCAGCACCTCATCAAAGCAGAGAGAAAAGATGGGAAGCCTGACAGGGAGTGCATTGTTATGTAAATTCATACTGGAATGGATTCCGGAGTTGTAGGAGCATTGGGATGATACCACCAAGTATAGCGTTTGTTTCGCGCTTCTTAGACATTGTTAGAGCATTGCTAGATAATTCGCTTACATGTTAGGATCCTTTACAAACCAGGTTCCTCTTGCACAAAATGTATCTCTCGCTCTGAACTCCGTGCGCTATGCAGACTTATGTACATCTAATTTACATGTTTGCCATAGAATGGCACACCCATCGAGCTCAACAGCAGCCTCGCGTCTTTGTCGTTCGTAGCCGTGGTACAGCAGTAGATGTCGATACCTGGAATCATCCTCGGCGGATACCTATATCACATACAATGTCAGCCAATATCCCACATCGATTCCCACACCATCTCTCCCACTCCTTCCAATCTCTCCAAAAACCCCAAATAGCAAGGACAAAACTCACGCATCATAATTAATCTCCACCTCCGGAAACACCCCCACAACATCTGGCCCAAACCCCCAAGCCAAATCTCCACTCCCATCTCCACTACTCCCACTGACACCTTTATATTCCTTAATCCTCGGCATCACCACCTCCACCACTTTCGCCAAAAAATTATACATGTCCTCTCCCCTCAACTCCACACCCACTGCACATGGGTTTCCCTTGCGTAGGTTGAAATTCGCAACCGAATGCTTGGCCATAAACACTTTCGCGCGCACGTTCGTGATGGCTTGGATGACCATGCCCGCGACTTGGAGATATGCGCTATCGGAGCCAGCTTCGCGGAGGAAGGAGTGGACGTGGATTTTCTCTAAACGTGGTATATTCCTGAACGTGACCGGTCGTCTCAGCAAGGGCAGCGTAGGCCCTCCCCTCGGTGGGCGCAGTGGTCTGTTTTTGTGATAGGGAGAAGATCCATCCCAGCCACGGAGACGGGGGCCAGAGGGACCGGGGAGCGTACCGGGCGGATGGTGCGTGTACATTAGGGTTTGGAGGTCGGGAGCTAGGGTACTGTGGTAGGTTTGCTCGAGACGGGCGAGGGAGAAGGGACCGGGGGTGTAGAGGCGGGAGGAAGGGGACGAAACTGGGGGCGGTTGGTGGGGGTGGAGAGGGCCGCGGTAGTATTTTGGGGGGCGGTAGCGGTATCTGGTGGGAGGAGGGTTAGTAGGGAGCGTAAGTATGGGCTTGGAGAAAGCCCGAGAGGGAGGGGCGGTAGAAAATGAGGAACAGATTGACTGACCGACTAGAAGGTAACTGCTTCTCCCGTCGCTTCGTTCGTGCTATAGGGTCAAAAGACTTGATGTGATCTTCTGAAGGACCTCCGATATGCATAGACGACAAGGGATCAACATCTTCAGAAAGCTCGGTCATTCCATTGAAGGTTGAAGCTTTCCTGCTGGCATTGAGGCACTGGAACCCCTGACAGCTTCTCTCCCTCATAGGCCCAGACTGGAAGAGCCGAGGTACGCGCTGGCAAGCCATAATGATCTTTCGCGCGAGGCTGAAGGTGGGGAAGAAGCGTACCGTATGTTGCAAAGGTCAATTTTGCTCGACATCGAAAATAACTCCCACGCCAAGACTTAATCGGACGCTGGCTGGACTAGGCCAGTGTCGGATCCCAAATAGAAATACGGTAGTCCACAAATCAACGTTTGCAGCCCTTTCAAGACGACGCCTCTTTGTATGGTTGAGACTCAGCTCCTTAAAGTACAAGCAATACCTTCCTCAAAGCCAACTTTTTACGCACCCTCTACAGCGAGGAGGAAACACATGGGTAAGAATTTATAATCGATCTTTGTGCATTATCATCCTGAACTATCTAAAGGTCGTAGACATTAAAGCCATTCCAAGACCTAGACGAGTAGTATTCTGATCTATTCAGTTCATATGCTTCCTGTATGTGCTCAAAGCAAGCCAAACTCACCACGCTATTTTGTCCTCCTGTCATCGCATCATGTAAAAAGACAACTCAGAATCCTTTCCTGTCCAATAAGTCTTTTGCAACACAACCCTGCGCTCGTTCCCTCTTCCTTTTTCCCTATGATAGTCATGAAGCTAGACGATCTGCTTCAAGAACGGACTCAGCAGCAACTCATCCGCGCTTGGCCTCTTCTCGTGGTCAATCTCAAACGTCTTGTTCATGAAGACTTTGCCATCGTCACTCGCAAAGTCGGGTATGGTAGGTTTAGCACTCGAGTTTCCGATCTGGAAGATTGCCTGTAGCTGACTGCAATTCGGGAAAGGGTGCGTGCCAGTGAACATCTCCACGATCAGGCAACCCAGGGACCAGATGTCGGCCTTTCGAGTGTACGATGTCTGTCTAACGACTTCGGGAGCCATCCAGAAGACGCTGCCTTGCAAGGAGGGCCGGTGCATGTGGCCGCCGTTCTTTTGTGGTTGGAGAATCGCAGAGGCTTCGACGCGTTTGGAGATACCAAAGTCCGAGATTTTGATGTTGCCTTTGTTGTCGACGAGAACGTTGGCGCCTTTGATGTCACGGTGAATGATGTCCCTGCCATGTAGATACGAGAGGCCCGTCAAAATTTGGCGCACAAAGTTGCGAATTAAAGGTTCTTTAAGTTGGCCATAAGAGTTGAGCATGGCCGCCACGGAGCCACCAGGCACATACTCGAGGAAAATATTGAAATGATCAGCATCTGAGTTGGAACCCAAGTACTGGACTATATTTTCATGCTGAAGGTCACGGAGGAGATCAATCTCGCGCTTGAGAGCGGCGACCATACCCTCTTTCTTCTTGTCGAGATTGCTGTTGCTATTGGAGGGAACCTCGACTTGTTTGACAGCCATCAGCTCACCAGTAACGGCGTGTAGAGCCAAGTACACGCTACCAAAAGACCCTTGCCCGATGAGAGTACCTTGCATCCATTGGACGTTGTCCCACGAATCTCCTTTGAGAAATTGATTGAGCTCCTCGTCCGGCTCATCACCGTCTAGGGCAAGAGCATGGCTCAGGTTGTCGTTGAGGGAGCCACCAGCCTCCGTTGTAGGGCCACTGCTACCGGACTCGTCAAAGTAGCTCTGAAGGGCCGCGTGAGATATGTCAGAGTCGGCCCCATTTATGCCCGGTTGTGTGTCGCTTTCGAACGAGACGTATGACTTCCTATTAGGCTCGACGGGAGATTCTTCCGCTAGGGGTTGAAGAGAGCTAGACGCGATTGAGTCACGGTAGGCATTCGAATTAGCAAAGCGCGAGACAGAAAGCGGACGAGGCCCTCGAGCAGGAGTGGCGCCATTGAGCCAGGCGTCTGCGATATTTGGAAGTGGCGGAGCATCTTTAAGGCTTGAGGTCCAGCTAATGTTGCTAGCTGTGCTTATACGGCTAGCTGCCCTACTCAGGCGGGCTGATCTTCGCATTGACATTCGAACGGTTCTCTCGATAGTCTCCTTTTGGTGGTCTGGAAAGTATGTGTTCAGGTCTTGGCTGATCAATTCGCTCGGCGGCCGGCCACCGTGATATTCCTTGATCTTTGGTTTCGACTGCGAGTCCGACCGCATAGGAGTATCTTCCCATCCTTGAGCTGCTGTACTGCCGCTCCGATCTCTCGGTCGTGGTTGTGGGGGTACAAATGTAGCTGGTGATAATGGGTAAGCCAGGTCATTCAACGTCTCGCCTGTGAGCTTCTGGATTTTCAACTGACTGCGGGGGTTATTGGTATTTAGAGTATTGATTTGCATCTCGTTCTGTTCCTCCATGGCAATGCTAGCAGCTTTGCGTAATTCCTCTTCCTCGGGCTCACCGGCATGTCGCTTGCGAAGAATCAGGCGCCCACGTTCGTTTCTGTCGTATGGATCCGAGCAGATCCGCAGTAAGTCGTTGTCACTGAGACGATGAGTATTGCTCAGGTCCTGACCAGACCCATCCAAATTCCAGAAGCAGTAATTCCGAATTTGTGTTTCGGGCAGACTGAGCTTTCTCAGAACGCTTGCAACGACATCCTCCAAGGTCTTGCAATTCTTGATGTCCAGCACCTTAGTTTGCCCCCCACCATAAATGACTCGTATAACCGGCTGCCCAACAGGTAGCTTGCCGACTGTAGAGTCCATGCCAGGATTTTGTCGACTTGGTGTAGCTGGCCGTAGACCAGTGGTATTCTTGGCGGAAGATGGAGCATTGAAGTAGCCTTGATTTGGATCTCTCCGTGCGGTAGCCAGGGGACTCATACCACCATGACGCTGTGTACGGAGCCCTTTGAGCCCGTCCTCGGCAAGCGGTGAGCCTGGTCGAGGGTGGCCATTAGCAGCATTGAAGTTATCCAATGCATTCAAATCAACTTTTTGTGACCATCGTTTTCTGGAAGATTCAGGGTAAGGTCGTTCCCTTGCCGTGTTGAAATCCCTGGGAGATCTTGATGAGGATGGAGTATACGGTGTGTAGAGTGAACGATTGTCCAGAGCGGCGAGAGAATCCCGGTTACGCTTCTTGTGGTTGCCGACGGCTTTGGTCCTCAATTGCTTGATCGCAACGAATATTCGTACACGATCTCCGATTTTCTTGATCCCCATCTCTTTGAGTACGAGCTGATCACACTCGATAAGATTATTGCCGGTAACATTATTGACTATTATTCCTGTCAGTTGCTTTTCCCGTCTGAATTGAGCACCACGTTCTCGGGTAATGTAGGAAGAGGACGGAGGTCTCGTCGCTTGGGTCTCGGATTCTTACCTTTGAACAGCTGCTCATATTGAGAGCAATTGATGGCACGTAGCCAGTCTGCAACGCGTTTTTCGTCCCAGGAACTAGCAAAGAATGTATGTCAGCAAAGGTCTTTGTCATCATTGATAGGCTGAGTGGGTAGAGCCACCCACCGAATTGAATCTTGCCCATCGCTTGGTTCTGAGAACTCTGACTCCGTTGGGCTTGAGAAGGAGGCATTGTGTGAACTCGCACCAGCAGAGGGTTTGTGGGCTCCATAGTTGACAGCATATTGTGAGACCACTGATGGCTGATTTGGACCCATCCCCATCGACGAGCCATAAGGAGACTTGGATGCCAGGACGGCCATTGCTCTATCCACTCCAATTGCTACGGGTCTAGCGTGGTGCTTGGAAGTTGGTCATTTGATGGTGACCTAATGCGTCGATAGACAAAGGGTCCGGAGCTCGCGAAGCAGGCTAAACCGGCTGTTAGGAAAAGGGCGGACGATTAAGGTATTAGTTTTGCGAGGTTGATGGTGATATTAGTAGTGACGCAAGTTGTAGAAAACCCTAAATGAACTGCTGTGAAGTGAATAGTCGTTGTAGTGAGGCAGATTTCAGCGTGAAGCTTTCCTCCTGTTGTTTCGAAGACCGGGCCGGCGGTTTCGCAAAGGTAAGTATTGAAGTATTTCTAAGATAGTCGTAAAGTCGTCGGGTGTGTTCTCCGACGGATGTTGATGATAGAAATGATGATTAGGATGTTGCACAGCGGTGCGTGGTGATGGGAGAGTCCTTGGAGTGGAGAGGAGAGGGAAGCGGATGATGTGAGGTAAATAGGTAAGTGGGTCGGTAGTTGCGAGCTGAAGCTCGTGCAGGAGATCAACAAGTCCACCAGAAGGGCTGAGCTCACTTCTTTATGTGTACGAGTACCTCGTAGCCTCTTCCGGTCTCACTTCATCCACCTCAGCGCAGATTCTTTGTCGTGGTGACTGACGCGACGACAAGTGTATCAGAGTCTTGGAGGCTTGGTCTCAAATGCAGGTCTCGTGGCTTGGTCTCTTCCAATCGCAAATCGTCTTTTTTTGGAGACCCCTGAGAACAAACTAGAGCGACTTTGAAACACGCAATGTGCGTCATTAGCCGCCAAAAAGAGAGGCAACCTCTTCACCAACGATGACGAGTCAGTCATAGACCTGTGATAATTGTTGTGGAACTTCAATTCCTCGTACTTCATCATCTACGTGGAGCAAAACTCTTTCAATTTAATGGCAACCTTATGATACACTCCGCAACTTTCGTGGATGCACTTCGCCCCACGCCGATCCCCATTGTCCTCCGCTGACCCTCAGCTATGCCACACAGCGCCACTTTGCCGCATGCGGCATGCCTGAACAGTGAAGGGGAGGTCCTTGCGATGGCATGCGATGCGATAACCAATCAAACCTTTTTACCCGATGCGAGAACACCACAAATCAAACTTGGTTCTCTCGAAGACATGTTTACCTTGTTGTCTGTACCCCAATCATCGTCACGTCCGGGAGCGCTTTGTATGGCGGTGTGCAATTTAAAATACTGACCACTCCAAAACACCAGTAGTCCAATTGTATGATATTCGTTGATCGAGGCGCGATAATCTGTAGTCGTTATTCATGAGATAAATCCTAGCTCTTATTTCCGATGACTGCAGTAGAATATTTAGTTGCATTTTCGTTACCGTTACCGTAAGAGCTGCAGCCTCGGAAAATGGCCGTTACATGCCTTCCGAGCTTCCCAAGCTGTGACTTTCCGAGATGCTGCATGACATGTCGCAGCACAACTGAGCTTGGCTCAATGGAGTCCCAATAGTGTCGCCCATAGCAAAACATAACGACTGATCAGAGTGGCAGTCAGTATGCAGGAACTGGATGAATCTCTGCCCATTTTCAAGGTCGAGCGAGTACAGCTCCAGTTTTCCATTTCATCACACTTTGTTGCTGCCCAAGTAGCCAACAATGTCCTGGTCCTGGCGCTATCGACTGGGCGTATCTTACGCATAGACCTAGACAGCCCTTCCGACATTGATGGTAACTACACTCCCCACCATGAATGCCTGAGCTAATTTTGGCTCTTCCAGATATTGACCTACCAAAGAAGACATCGGAGGTTGGCCTGATTCGCCGCATGTTCCTCGACCCCTCAGCCTCCCATCTAATCATCTCTACGACCCTTGGCGAGAATTACTACCTGCATACACAATCGAGACAACCTAAGCCCCTCTCGCGCTTGAAGGGCGTTGGCATTGAGAGTATAGCATGGAATCCATCCGTGCCAACAGCTTCTACACGTGAGATCCTCGTAGGAGCCGTGGACGGGAATGTGTACGAAGACTACATCGAACCATCCAACGAATTCTATCGCAGCCAAGAGAAATATCTGAAACCAGTCTACAAGGTACCTGATGGACCGGTATCGGGGCTATGGGTCGATCTGATACCAGGGAGGTCTGACACCAGACGAGTACTTGTGGCTTCGCCGAACAAGCTCTTGCATTTTCTAGGGCGTATAGGTCGACATGGACAGGAAGGCTCAGGATCGATATTCACCAAGCTATTTGAGACGGAAGCGCCGACGTTGCATGAGGTCAATGGAGGTACACAGTCTTCCCAGTCAGCGCTCGTCGTTTCTCCAGACTCTCCGGAATCTCAGAAAAGCGAAGATGAGAATGGGGAGCGTACATATGCATGGCTCTCAGCGCAAGGTGTCTTCCATGGCCGCCTGCGGACCACCACAGCCTCGGCTAGTCTAGGCAGCACCGTGTTCAATAATTCAAAACTGATCTCAAGATCTCTCATACCTGCGTCGGAAAATCTTAGTGGTCGCAAAAGGGCAGCGCAAGATCCTATCTCAGGAATTGCACTTTCGCAATGGCATGTGCTATGTCTAGTAGAAGGCAGGATCGTAGCCTTGCAAAGGCTCGACGAACGCGTCATCTATGATCAAGTCGTGCTTGAGCCTGGCGATAGCGCACTTTGTCTTCTGGCTGATCAAAAGAAGAACACATTTTGGCTGTTCACTACCCATGATATCTTTGAGATTGTAGTAACAGACGAGGATCGAGACGTGTGGAAGATCATGCTAAAGTCGCAGGAATTTGGACTTGCTTCTCAATATGCCAAAACACCGTCTCAGAAGGACGCTGTTGCAATGGCATCTGGAGATCACTTGATCAGCAAAGGTCAATACCTTGAGGCTGCGAGTTTCTATGGAAAAAGTAGCAGGCCTTTCGAGCAGGTGGCTTTGGCGTTCATTGATCATGGTGAACAAGATGCTTTGCGCAGATATCTTTTGACAAAGATAGCAACCTACAAGAAGTCTTCTATCATGCAGAGGACCATGATTGCCAGTTGGCTTGTGGAAATATTTATGTCGAAACTGAACTCGCTTGACGACACCATCACTACGAAAGCACAATTGACAGAGAATACTAACACAGCTGAGACCAAGGACGAGCTTGCCACAATTCGCAAGGAGTTTCAAGACTTTGTGAGCAAATACAAGACGAGTTTGGATCGAAAGACTACGTATGAAATCATTAGTAGCCATGGACGAGAGCAAGAACTGCTGTCTTATGCAACAGCCGTTGATGACTATAATTATATTCTATCGTACTGGGAACAACGAGAGCGATGGCAAGAATCTCTCGATGTGCTCAAAAGGCAGACCGAACCATCAATATTTTACAGATACGGCAGTGTCCTGATGGTCCACACGCCGACTGAACTCGTTGACATACTCATGCGTCATCCTGATCTCGATGCTCTCAAACTCATCCCTGCTCTTCTGAATTATAACAAGATCAATACCAACATACCCCTGGAAAAGAACCAAGCGGTCCGCTACCTCCTCTTCACCATCAATGCCCTCCACTCTACTACCCCAGCAATCCACAACACCCTAATCTCAATCTACGCCTCACACCCATCGCCCTCCGAAACCGCCCTTCTTTCGTATCTCTCCATCCACTCTCTTTCCAACCCGCCGCCCTACGACACAGACTTCGCCTTCCGCCTCTGCATCCAGCATGCCCGCGTCCAATCTGCCGTCCACATCTACACCTCTATGGGATCTTACGCTTCCGCAGTTGATCTGGCACTCAAATACAATGAGATCAACCTTGCATCGCTTGTCGCCGATCGGCCCTCATCTGCCACCGATGCCCCCCTGCGGAAACGCCTCTGGCTCGCTGTAGCCAAGAAGGTGATCTCGCAACAAGGAACTGGCAGTATCAAAACTGCCATCGACTTCCTCAAACGCTGCGATTTGCTTAGGATAGAGGATCTGATACCTTTCTTCCCAGACTTCGTAGTCATAGACGACTTCAAAGACGAGATTTGCGCGGCTCTCGAATCATATTCACACTCCATCGCCTCCCTGGAGCAGGAAATGGATGCTTCGGCCGCTACGGCTGAGAGCATCAAATCAGACATCAAGCAATTAGACCGGCGGTATGCGATCGTGGAGCCTGGTGAAAGATGTAGAGTGTGTGAATTGCCGCTGCTGAGTCGGCAGTTCTTCGTCTTCCCAAGTTGCCAGCATGGGTTTCATAGCGATTGTCTCGGCAAAAAGGTGCTTGACGGGAGCGGGCTGACGGTCCGAGGGAGGATCAGAGAACTGCAAGCACAGATTGGACGGGGCGGGCGAAGGGAGAAGGAGGGAAGGGAGTTGGATGCGCTGATTGCTGGACAATGGTGAGTCGAATTGCGTTCTTGAAGTCTGTTTGTATTAGGGCTAACCCTTGCATGGTCGCAGTATACTCTGTGGCGATATTGCAATCAAGTCCATCGAAGAACCGTTTGTCTCGGACGCGGACGATGGCGAAGAGTGGGCGATATAGTGCGGTAGTATCTTCTGAAATGGAAATGTTCGAATTGTAAACATTGCTAAGGTAGTATCTATAGGCGACCCATGCAGTAGAAGTATTTTCAAAAGTCTGTTCATCAAGAGGTAATTTACACCAAACCCTTACACCGCCAACAACAATAGATCACAAAACAGCAAGCCCTTCATGGTACCACATAAAGTGGTCACCAGAGGCCCGTGACAAACAAAAGAAAGAAAACAAAAGCTCGCCCAGTCGCCCAAATTCTCATTGCCCACCCACACAAACACAGCCCCGAGAACCAACAACCCAAACGCCAGAACTCCGATGAAAATGCAGCAGACCCAAACGCCAGAACTCCTGAAAATGCATAGCAAGAAATCAGACCCAAACTCCAGAACTCCGATGAAAATGCAGCAACCCAAACGCCGGAACTCCTGGAAATGCATGTCAAGAAATCAACCCAAACTCCAGAACTCCGGTGTAAATGCAAGACGGGGAAGCGCGGGAACAGGACCAGGGGCGGGGAGGAAGGGGAAGGAGGAAGAATAGGAGCGAGGGAAGGGGAAGGGGAGGGGGAAGGGAAGAGGGAGGGGATGGTCAGTAAGTACAACATACCGAAGTGGAAGGTGGAAGGTGCGATGAGGATAGAGATGGAGATGGGTCGAGGGTAAAAGGGTTGTGGTGGAAGGCACCATAGCTGATTCTGGATGGAAGAGAAGTGTTAAGGAAGGAAAGATTCTTTGGGCAGGAGCTGGCTTTTTATGCTTGTTGCCAAGAGAGTTGATTTGATTTAATCTTATGAGTCATTCGGAATATGTTGGAGTAGGTTTCCAAGGCGGCTTGAGTTTAAAGTTTGATATGGGTATATGTCGACGCCAAAATTTACAAGAGTAGGTGATCTCCCCATCCACAACAATGTCATCGTTTTATACTCGGAGCCAAGAGAGTTGAGTAAGATTGATTTGTCATTCGGAATATGGTGGAAGATGTGAATGTTGATAAAATGGAGGAGGCTGGAAATCAAAGTTTGATACGTGTATACAGCGACGCGACCAAAAACCGTTGCGAACCACATCAAAAAGAGTAAGTGATCTCCCCACCTCAACAATGTCATCAAGCAAGGAGTCGTTCATCGGCACTTGTTTCTTAGGTGTTTATAACTCTGCTGTCAACAAAGCCAAATTAGGACTAGCGTTGGAGCACTGTATTCAAGCACCTTAATACCTGGATCTTACTCTACATCCTGAGCAATCCCACCCCAGTTGACCCCTACCTCCAAGAACCTTCTGATTGTATTGTGTAGATCCCACACAATCATGAACATCACACAGCAGCTACACCCAAACCGTCACTATCAACGACCCTACTATCACCATCCCATCTACCTCGACCTCCCCCCACGACCTTAGCCCCCCCAACATCCAAACCCTCGATGACTATCCCCATAAGCCCCATCAGCTAGCTGCCGTCTTTCCGCATCACCATTCGTCATCCCCATCGTAAAAGGCTCAAGTCTCCGCTCTGGATTATACATCAAGTCATACCTCTCAACCCGTTCCCCCCCCCTCTGGTGCTTCTTATAAGGAAACCACCACGCCAAAAGCGCAACCACGATCGACCCCACAGGCAGTCCTACACCCAAACCTATCTGCCCTTCCTGGCTGAACCCTGAGCCTGTGCCGTCGCCGCCGCTGTGGGTATTCGTTTGCGAGGAATTGGGAGATGTAGATGAGGAGTGCGGAGTTGAATTGGTAGCGGTAGCGCCGTTCGAAGAGGGTGTGGTCCGCTCGGATGTACCGCCAGACGATGTTGTAGTGGGTGTATCCACCTTGACTGGCATGCTCGACGAGCCCGCGGAAACTGTTGACGAGGCCGATGCGGCTCCTCCTCCAGCGGCTTCTTTGCATGCGAAAAGGACAGCGGGGACACCATCTGGGCCGTCGAAGTAGCAGTTGTTGTGTTGAAAGTTGCTACTCACTGGGTTAGCGCAGGACGTGTCTTGGTATATGATCAGTGAGGCATCGCTGGAGATGCAGGAAGGGAGGGAGGGTTTCGACGGCGATACCGTGGGCGCTGGGGGTGACGAGGCAGGTGTCGATAGGGACCTTGACAGATGGGTTGATGGTGCTCGCTTGGGAACATTCTTCGTCGAGGAAGAGGACGAGTGTTCCTGCGAGAGAGCGGACGGGGAGATGGTGGAAGAGGATGTAGAGGAGGAGAAGGAGAAGGAACTTGGGGCCTATGGTAGAGGAGACGAGAAGAGAGACAAGAGGTTTGGGCGGGATGGCCGAGGATAATAAGCAGACGGAGCACAGGAAATAGAGAACTATAGTAGAGGTTTCCGTCTATCCCGTGTAGCCTTGCTGCACGACGCAGGAGACACGGCAAGTTACACGTCTTGGCCCTCAGCGCTTATACCATTTTTAAAGTCTCAAGAGACCTTACTACCGATTGGATTGATGCCAAGGTTGCTGCAAGTCGAAATAGTCTAGTTCTAGAATTCCGGTAGTAGCCTGAAGGTGTGAAGCAATTTTAGCAAAGACATAGGTCACGTTGAGCAGCGAGCACATAGGTTGAGTGGGTAAATGCCATGTTTTCGACCAACTACCTACGCAGCTAACCTAGTCCACCGCATGCGTTTCACTCAACCAACTCAACTATCTCGACCGCAAATCTATGCATTGAGCGATTTCTGCAAATTTCGAGAAGCGAAGCCAGCCAAGATCAACAAATGGTTATCCTAAGGACCTCCAACCCACTCAAGATCATCACCCAGACTATCACGCGAAGTCTGCGGAGTATGAGTATCCCGACGCCAGTCGCGGACCTTTGCGACCGCATTCTCCTTCCTGTTACTCCTATCCCAAGCCCCATTCCAAGCCCCATTCCAGCTACCATTCCCTGGAAACACCTTCAATCCAAATGCGGTACGCCAGTTGTTTGCACTAATTGTCTTTTTACGGCTTGACTCAATAGGGAGGGACTCGGCGCTTTGGTTGTATTGACGTCGGCGGTTGCCTAGCGCTGCCCACTTGTCCATGACAGATGTTTGGTTCGTGGGAGTTGGAGTCTCAGCAATAGGCCGCTTGGATGGAGGGGAGTAGCGTGCTGCAGGGTCCTCGAACAGGAAAACATCACTGTCGCTGACATTGTCGGTCGTTGCAAGCTGCGCCGGCTTTGGTCGAGGAGTCCTTGCGTTGGCGGAGGAATCCTTGATTTCCGAGAGCCCAGAGCGACGGAGTATAGGATTGTCGCCTTTGCTCTCTTGACTCCAGGTACGGCTATTGTACTCCCGACGTTTTTCCAATGCGTCCTCATGCTGTACGAACTCCTCCTCTTCGTCTTCATCCCAAATATCGGTCCAACTCTTCGAGACTGTGTTCTTCTTGCCAAACACCGATGACAGAGAAGTCATCCGAGAAGGCAGCGAGGACGGAACGGTAACCGGATCGGACCGTGGAAGATTGCGAGAAGATGGTGGTTGCAACACCACAGACTTGAGAGAAGCACCCTGAGTGGAGTCCAGACCAGAAGTAAGCGAAGAATTTTGTGCCATGGAGTACCAAGAGTTTCTGTCCCTTTCAGAGGCAGGGAACAAGTCTTCGGTGTAGCTCTCGGTGTCCGCAATGGCAGACAATTGACGGCGGTGTGGACTCATATGAAGTGCCTTTGACCATGGAAAAGTGCCGCTTTGATCCATCTGCGGGCTCGAAATAGACGGTGTACGAAGAGGCTCCCTGTTTGCGCTTGCAGGTGCAACCTCGCGTGCCTCAGTGCAAAAGTCGTCCAAGGCTTCCTCGTCGGTAGTGAAGGACACCACCCGTTCAAGAGCATCTCGCAGAGCGGACAGCGAGCGCTTGGCAGGGTCGATAGCCATGGCATGAACCAAGACTTCGAAAGTGTCTGAAGACATGTTAGGAAAGATGTCGAAGAGCGCTTGATTGTCTCGAGCAAAGTCCGAAAACAGCTTGTCAGATTCCGTCGGTGTCACGAAAGGGTTGCGTGAAAAGAGTACATTCAAGAGACAGATACCAATAGCCCAAGCGTCGGCCTTGGCAGGTGAATAACCATTCTCTTGAGGATCATACTGTTCCGGCGCCATGTATCTGTCACTGCCCACGCAGGCTTCATGCGACCGAGCATCGCTGGTAGCAAGTCCAAGGTCACCGAGCTTCATGGAGCCATCTTGAGCAAGGAAGAGGTTCTCAGGTTTAATGTCCCGGTGGTAAAGGCCTTTGGAGTGCATGAATTCAACGGCACCGACGAGCTGTAACATGAAATCCCGCACATTCTCCGTCTGAAGTGGTCCACGACCAAGACGAATAGCTTCATAGAGGTCACCCATTGAGCAGTACTCCAAGACCAGGAAGATATGGCCCTTGGTCTCGAAGGAATGGAGGAGATTGACAATATTTGGGTGGTTGCCAAGGCGGTCATGGCAAACAAGCTCCACGGAATTCTCGTCAATGTCAACGGCAGGGCAGTCCTTGGTCGCCGAGGCCTTGCTCAAGCACTTGACGGCGACGAGGTCACCGGTAGTAATGTCTTTCGCCAGGAAGACCATACCGAATGACCCATGGTTCAAAGGAGAGATCGACTCGTAACGCCCGTCTAACACCAATCCCTCAACAAACCCATTTTTCATACAATCCATAACGTCTCCGAAATGATGATTGGAGCAGACGCGACCAGGACGTGAAGAAGACACCACACCGACCGATTTGAATTACTGACAAGTGACTTCTGGCGGTTGGTGCACAAAAGAATGCCCCGACGTCTCTTCTAGAGCACCTTCAAGGAGTGATGTGTAAGGTCCGGGGGATTAGATCCGGGCCTGGTAGCTAATACAAGAAAGTATGATTATGCTGAAGAGTCGTGGTGTCGAAGAGTGTAGAGGAAACCAGTGGTATTATAGTTAACAACGCAAGCACAAACGCTGGACAGCTCGCTCCGCCCGCCGCTCATGGACCAAAACTCCGTCTCGTTCTATCAATGGCTCATGCGCGAGGATGGGATATCTTTTATAAGCAAAGGGAATAGACTATCGATCGTCGGCAGTGGAAGGCAGCGTGCGTATATACGAGGAATGACGACTCGAGGGCGTTATGTTGACATAGGATTACTGAAAGGTGTAAGAGTGAATCGGCTTAGCGAGGGCGTCGAAGGGAACAGCAGTGAGCTAAGGAGAGGACGTCGAGATCGGTCGACCAAATCGAAGTAGAAACTGGGGACAGGATATTCGCTGCGTAGAGTCGTAAGGTAGACGAGAAGGTTGCTGAAAAGGACAAGTTTGCTCAAGTTGAAGGGAATTCCTCAAACATGGAGCGAATCCTCCGAGGTTGGTGATGTGGCCTGGCAGGGTGACGAGATGTGTCGCTGACTTGAATCTAGAGACCTGCAGATTGAAGAGGGCCAGGTATCAAGCTCTTGAAGCTGAGTGGCTAGGTGATTGGCCTGACGGAGAAAGGGCCGGTTGCTACCGTCGATTCACTTCAGTCACAATTAGGCTGTCGTCGATGTCGTTCTTGGAGGCAGCTATGAGCTTGCTGTGAGTCAATTGCCGGTATGCTGGACGTAGAGGACTTGTAGATGGCGTAGGACCGAGGGACAGAGAAGCATTAGATGGCTCGAGCTTATGGTGGGAGCTTATGATTGATGAAGCTTCGATGTTGCTGCAGGTGACGTCGAGGAATTCAATGGAGGGAGTGACGCTAATAAAAACACAAAGGAGGGCAACAACAATGACTGACGTGGTGAATTGGCAAGTACGATCAGATCATTGTTGAAATTATTGAGCTTGAAGTATGATCATGGCGACGATGGGCTTGATGGCAGGAAAGGAAAGCGAGGTGGGATGGAGCTTGGGCTGCAACAAGTTTATGGGGGATTTGGCCGTAAGATTGCGCTATGTCAACAGGTTTGTTTGGACGGCGGCTCAGCGACAACAAGCTAGTATGCAAACAGACTAGCGTTACAATACACCGATACCACCGCCATTTCTACGACCTTCCATCAAAGCCAAGACACACCAAGAGAGGGGAGCCGGGTCGACTAACAGACTTCGTCTTAAGCAAGTCAGCGCTACGCCTGCACTATTTGGGTCACACACCAACCACTCCTACTTTACCTTGCTAACCGTCTTTGGTGTTGGATCCTATTTTCAGGATCCGAGACGAGGTTTGAGCATTGCCAACAAGCACCTTGCAGAACAAAGAGATTTGTCAGGCCTTGATCGTCCAACTCGTTGGCTTTGAACGCACAATTATCGCGATCACCCCACCATCTTCTTCCCCCCTCATGTGATTGCGACGACCGCATTCGCATGACTGCGGATGGAAATCAATTCGAGAGGTTACAAGCTTGACGTGCCCCATGATCACCAACTCAGCCAATCCCAACGATTGGGGGCTTTGACGAGAGACGTCAGATCATCAGCAGCCTACCAACTATCTTTTGTTTCGTCTCTGGCCACGTCTTCGAATCAGCGATGACCTTGCCACACCAGAGACGGCGGTAGTCTAAATTAGGTATAGCGAGTAGAATAAACAATTTAGTGCCGACTATGCAACGCCTTAATGCACGCTTCATCGCTTTTATGCATCCTAAGTAACCGACGCCGCTTGTCCTTCTAACCCGTTGGCCTGGAGAAAAGCTCTGGCCCCTCGGGCCTACTGCAGGTCTGCGACAAGGCAATTATTGGCGTCCCTATCACAAAATGGTCGTGCTTATTCCTGCCCAACGGAGAATAATCACCTTGTCCAACGTACCTTAGGATATCACTTCTGACGGGCAAACAAGAACGTTCTGCCGTTTCTCCGCATTCTGCAACCAGCCGTGCTGTTCCCGTCTCAAGCACAGCATATCGGTACCAGATCGCCAAGCGAAGGCGGTCAACATATCGTCTACGAGAGTCGGATCACTACTTTACCATACGGGAACGTGCACTGTTCTCAAATATCCTAACGGGATGATCATCAGAGGCATCGTTCTGGTGCTTGCTCGTCGAAGTCGCAAGTCTGTAAAATGATTTAATTTGCAACAGGCCTTTCTAGAGGCAAAATACTTGCTTCCGAGGTGACACCAGTGCTTGACATTTGATCATTGATGTCTTTCAAAATGTGTGAGATGGTGGTCGTATATGCCAAGTTGTATTTGTTCCTGGCGGTTTGAGCGAGCTCCCTTGCTACGCTGTCACTCATTCGTCTCGGTACAAGCGTCAATACACCGCTCCTTGCACCGAAACAACTTTCATAGCTGCCGCTCTTACTTTCAAAAGTCTTCGCCTATGATCCTAGCAGCGTCTACCTATGCAAGTCTCGAAGTGCTATTGTTCAACTACCTGATAGTCCCCACAACCTGTTTCATTCGAGATTCTCGTATTCTGTCTCACGATATTCGCCCTACAGGACGAGAATAAAGAATGTCCGTCGAGACAAGGATGTCACTAGTGGCACCAGAAGAACTTGTCTTGACACATATGAAACCAAGGTGTACTTTCCCAAATTTCGTGCTCATGGATTCCAATACTTCAACGCGAGACATGTTCGATGCAATCCCCTAGCAAACAAAAAGTCGATGACCTCTACCAGCAAAGGCGGTCTAAGGTCCTCTAATGCCCTCGAGCGGCCCTTACGGAGCGCTTCGCACACGCTCCGTCAAAATGGTAGCTCGTCGACTCTAGATTGTCTTCCAAATAGGAAATTTGTACGATCTCACTGCTAGCGCTCCCAGCACCTCACACCAATCGCCTTTCCTCTTGCTCTTCACTTGATTTTCCAAACCACTCTGGCGGTGAAGAAACCGGAGATATAATTCCTGAAGAAAATCATAAAGTCCAGAACGCCCATCATGGTCCAGTCCAGACCACCGGCGCATTAGAGGTGCAGTAGTCTAGCCTTGGCGTCCCTGGTGTCGGCCACTTGGTGCTTTTTGGGTTGGAACTGAGGTTCCCCTGCATACTGGGGAAAGCTATTTCATGCTTGACAACACATGCGATTTGAGACAGCCAGAAAGAATGAAGTATCGCTTGGGCAGGCAGGTAGTGTATCGAAATAAGTGGCTGTTGCGAGGGCGACACAGCCGGAACCTCAATAATCATCCGCGCTCGAGAGTGGTGAAAGAGATAATTATATGGCTCGAATGTCACAGTGTACCACTACAAAAGTGTCGAGACTTGGTCTTTCAGCGCCCAAGATGGAACGATGGAGGAACTCAATTCTCTCACGAATGGATTTGGAGCCGAAGTTTTGTGCCATCATCAACTCAAATGACACCTATTACTGCCACTCGTTTCTAATACCGATCTGCAGGTTTGGAAGTGAAGGGGATAAGATTGCTGAAGATGCATCTTTGGTTTGAGAGTTTGGAAATTGTCAAGACGTGCCCCAGTGGGATGTCAGTGAATGGAGTCCAAGTCTTTCGTAGAACAGAGTACAGCTGCCATGAGAGGTTGTGTCCCGTGAGTACAAGTACCTGCTCATCCCGTTGTTTTGGAGTAAATCGAAACAAGAGTGGAAGGCTATTGCAGTCTACATCTTAAGCAATCATCTTCATCGAGATAGGTAACGTATCAACGAAAAGGAGATGCTACCAGTCAAGTCACTCGTATGCCATAGATTTGCTCTGTTATCTCATCAGCACACTCGATAGAAATACCACAAACCTCAACAACCAGAGAGCAAAAGCCGATAACACGACCGTCCGCCAGTGGCGCATCTACGATCTAGACACGGGACATATATATATCTAGCCAGGCAGATCTCTCTCGCTCAGACAGCAATCAGTCCAAGGCATCCCGCTGAAAGTCGTCACCACGATGGCGCTCGACCCCCACAATCATAACACTGCTACAGGCGACTGAAATGGAAGCACAGACTAAGATAAAAGAATCACTCTACTCTAATTCTCACCCAGCATACTCTTCGCGCATAGACGTAAGGGCGAGCACAAATCCCAAGGGAAGAGAGAGTTGAGGAAGGAAATGTTTCGGGGGAGAGCCGAGGCTGAGGAGGATGATAGCGTATTAGTTGAACGCAGTATTGGACCTGGTTTGGTGGTTCGTTACGGCTTTTTTCTGAAAAAGGGCAGAGATTCGCCCAACTGAATCTGGCAAAATTGTGGCACCTGGAGCAGAATAATTGCAGAATCTGAGATATTGGAGCTGGAAAGGTTCTGGGTCTTGCTCGGCTTGAGCGTTTGATCTCATGTAGTCTTGTCATTAGACATTCAGGACTAGTGAATTTCAAAAGATGACAGTTTCTCCGGACGTTGCCCGATCTTCGGCTTCGTTCGGCTTCGTTTCCAAGAGCCTTAGACCGCGGCGCTGACCAAGCATCGAAGTGTTCTAGCAAGATGCCAGATGCTTGCTCCCAGACTTCAGCAGTATGGCTTTTGTAGGCTCATCCTTAGGAATGCATTTGTAGTGCTCGAGCACAAGATCCTGTCGAAGAACATTAGTAATTCTGGATATGTTGCTTTGCATACATCTAGTATTGCAAAAGCGTAAAGATCTTGCTTATAATCTACACCAACCGACGTTGAAGCAAAGTTAGCCAATCGAGCTACCATATGCAACTGGGCTACAAGTATACCTGGAGGAGAGGATGTCGATCCGAGCTTCGGAGATTGTGCGGCTGCATTTGGGCCGGCGATACAATAGGCAAGGATCACGTTCAAGACCGGCTTAAACCACCTCTGCGTCCGCCTCGACCAAATCGTACGCTTGGAGGGACGAATTTGAGTGCGGACATTGTCGAAGCTAGATCGTCGATATCGACATCAGGGGATGACCTTTCCTCTACGGCTGGCGTTCTTGTTGTTTGGTTTGCATGTGAGGCTTCTGCGTCATTTGATGCCTTCTCAGTTGGCTTCTGAGGGGACTCGACACCATGAGACCGCTGCTCTCGATGGAAGGATCTGGTTGCTGCTGAGCTGCGTCTGCGATGACCGGTTCGCAGCATAGAGTTACGTTTGTCAATGCCAGTATCGACGATTAGAAAGTCGTAATTCTAAGTACGATTAGGAAAAGCACTCGTTCAGCAGATCTGATATATGCTTGCCTTTGGGAACATGTGTTTGTCCGTGAGATGCATCCGTCGCTTTTGGGGAGTGGAACAGACTTTGTCGCAACCTTCGACCAAACAATGATACTGTATTCATACATCAGTAGCCAAATGATTCTTCTTGCCACAAGAAAGGGTCAGACGTACGGTCTTCTCCCCCTTCGCTCTTCGTGCTTCACTCAGAGGATCATGGTTTTCACTGATGTGTAACCCCAAAAAGTGCTCTGTGGGGAGGTTCTTCCGGCATTCTGAGCATCGATATGCATGCACTTTGGCGTAGTGGACTTCAAACTCCTCAAAGGTGGAGAACGCCAGCGTCTCTTTGTGGGGTGGAAGAGAGCATTTCATCACTGCTTTGGTAGGAGCCTCGTCGAAGGTCTGTATGTATTTCGAGGAGTGGGATAGTGCATCGGTCGAGGTGGGGGAGGAAGGATCTGGTGTTGGAGAGAGAGATGTGAATGGCGACGGTGGTGGAGAGTCTTCTCGCGAGCGTTTGGGCATTGGCTTGAGCGATGTAGCGGTGAGGGAGTAATTACTTTCGCTAGACCTTGCTCAACTCCAGTGCTCTTCGGTAGCCTACCCTTCTCTTCGAGCAACACTTCATCGTTTGGATTTGATCTTGGGGAGAAACTCAGAATAAACCATGGAGAAGAGCTCGTTCACTCCATGGACTCTCACGACTCTGCAACACGCATCCAATGCTTGGCGCGGCTCGGAGATATGGACTTAAGCCTGACGAACTCAAAATAAGTCGAGGACCTTGGGCCGAATGGTTGCTCTCTTCGCGTTGCACAATCCGGCAATGTGAAAACAGCTAACATCTGCTCCGTTGCAGGACTCCGTCGAACAAAAAGAAGCGCATCTTGAGGAGTGAAATCCCTACCATGCTCCAGAAGACGCATCTCGGCCTAGGGCAATGTGCCGGTGTCTGAGCCGATGGTTGACCGCAGGGTCTGATCAATGAAGCATCGAAGCTGATTTACCTACAATGGTATCTATGACTGAGCAGCTATGGGAGCGCACTCAGCAAGCGGAAACCAATTTGCAAGCCCACCTGAAAGACAAAGAGGTTACGTTACCGAATATACTACATTTCCTGGCTCAATATCGCTCCGCTTGCGAGGACACCATTTTCCAAGACTTCGAATTTGCCGTCGGCAAGGATGTCGAGAATAGACTGTGGGACTTTCATGGAAGAATCAACAATCGGTTCCGCAAGGAGCTCAAATATTTCCAAGATACTGCAGGAAGGAAGAAGCCAGTCGAGCGGCGCAAGCTTGTGAAGGACTGCTTGGACTTCATCAAATCGAGCCAGAGATTCTACCGGGGATACGTCCAGAGACTGGCTGCGCGCTTTGATGGCATCCCTGCGCTTGAAGCTGTAGCTAAGAGGTTGACACTGTCAACCCTATCGGCCGATGAACCAAGTCAAGTGTCGGGCTCGCTTGGCCAATCAATCCTGCTCTCTTGCCATCAGACACTCGTCCGTCTGGGGGATCTCTCTAGATGGCGAGAGACGCAGCTTGAGACCAAAGATCGCAATTGGGGCCCGGCGATTGGATACTATGACTTAGCTCGCGCAGTCTATCCTGCTTCCGGAGCCTCCCATAACCAAATGGCAGTCATTGCATTGGTAGACCTCGATCATCTCCGAGCTATGTACTACCTTTATCGTGCCTTGGCTTCGGAGGAACCTTACCCGACAGCAAAGGGCAATCTCGAGATTGAGTTCAAGAAAATAGAAGACTCGTGGAGCAAGGGAGAAATGATTCAGAGCGATCTTGGGCCTTTCCAGGACCAAGCTCCTGGAAAAGCCTTGGTGGGCTGGTACGTGCGTCTTCACGCTCGATGCTACAAGGGCGTTGAATTTCCGGAGCACGAGGAGCTTGAGAGCGAGGTACTGAGCCAGCTTACGGTCGACTTGAAAGAGCGGTCGCTAGAAGGTATCTTCAGCAAATTTATCCTGATCAACATAGCTGCAGGATACTTCGCAGGTGTCCGGCTGCAGGGTGATGCTGGATCTGCTGAGAATCTTCAGTCTTTCTTTTTCATCATGCGTCTGAATGTGAAGTCCTTCTTCACGCTTCTCCAGGTCTTATCTCCTGAGCTCGAACGTTCTGTCATTAATATTGGATCAAATTCTGGGTCAGTCAAGCTCACTGCCGTCACGCGCCGCCTCTTACCAGGCCTACGACATTACAGCTCCTGGCTGGTAGCGAATGCTGTGATACTCGCAAGCCAGGTCGGAGACACCTTGCTCCATGTTCAAATCAAGGAATTCTGGAAGATTTATGTCAATACATTAACGCTTCTAGCATCGACCTTTCCAGCCGCTGAGCTTCCATTGATTGAATATCTACTTCCAGAAGACGAAGACACTCTGGGTTTCAAGCCATTTGATCATGACGAGCTTAAGCAGAGATACTTTAGTGAAGATATGAACTCGCAAAAGCCAAAGTGGCACGACCAAGGTGTCCAAAGACACCATCCTAACGTAGAGATGTACGGTAGGGTTCGTGACTTGCTGACCGATGGCACCCTCTTACACTCCCGAGAGAATGTGCCCATCCAGCTTGTAGGCGAAACTTTTATCTACGTCGAAGAAGACGTCCCATCGGATGTGAGATACCAAATAAGTCAATCAACGACAAGCACTGGGCGAGACGAGATCACACACATTGACGAGACGGCACTACCCGCAGCAGCACCCTCGCTAGATGGAGGAGCGTCACAAGCGCCTTCTATGCCATTATCAATGGATTTGGACTCAAAGCGCATGGTAGATGATCTTGTGGGTTCTGAGACCACTGACGAGCACGGGGATGTGGATGGCACTGCACTGGCCAACGCTGCCCTGCAGAACTTAGCAAATCCTGGGTCTGGCTTCTCACAGCCCAAAAAGGTTGGCAATGATACAAGCTACGGTCTCATTGGGTCAGGAACTGCGCGAGAGCATTTCGGGGACCTACAAAACCCACCGCCGGTCTCTCCGAGGCCATTGCTTCCCAGTATCGATAAGTCGCCTTTCGCCCTTCAGCCTGGCGAAGAAACACCCGGCTCTCGACCGGGTACTGCCAAGCGTACCACACCTAGCCATTCTCAGCATAATTCCCAGACTCAATTCCCGCTTCAACAGATAACCCATGCTTTCAGTGTGGATCCAAGCACAGCTAGCACCATGTCGGATCCAACCCAGCCTAATCCAAATCCACATCTAAATGGAGTCTACCACAACCAACCACTCATCAACAGCACTTTCCCAACCGCTACTAATTACACCTCGGGAGGAAGAATACCAATCACTTATCCAAATGGTACATTCGATGAGAGCGGCTTCAGAAGTTCAGATATCACCAGCTACGGAGCCAGCGGCACCGTTAGGGCCAGTACCAGCTTTCAGACGCCACCGAATGGTCAAGACGCAGGATGAGAGGCTTGCAGCCCAAGGTCTTACAGATCGAATTGCAGATTTCGCCCATCCTTAAAATATCAACCACGTCAAAGCCAGCATTGAGACCAGGATTGCAAGAAAACTGCTTCGATCTAGGTCTGATCTATGGTCTAGCTATTGGAGGATGAAGATCCCTTCCGGTCATGCAAGTCGTGAGCGTTTCGTGCCGGTCATATTGTGCATGTGCAAGTTGAGCACTTTTAGTTGTTGAAACCCGAACGCCTGCTATCCTTCGCTCATTTCGAGGTTGGTTGGTAGGTCTGCTTGGGAGAAGGGTACCTATTGAGAAGGTTCCGTGTCAGCCAATATTGTGCGGGCTTTTCAGGAAGTGAAATTGGAGAAGGTGGTCTTGAAATAGGAAACTGCATGTGCAAGGATGCATGTACATTGAAGATGATGGACAGTCGATGTTGATATGATCGATGAAAAGATTTTGACATACTGTGGTCCCAATTCCCTTATGCTCAGACTTGCAAGCCAGTGACCCATGTCAATCGACTCGTCTAAGGGTTTGCCTTCCACAATACCAGCGACCAGACCGCCAGCAAAGGCATCCCTAAAAATTATCCAAGTTAGCTTGACCCATAACCTCGAGAACAGGGGCTCGTGGACTCACCCAGCACCATTTGTATCACAAATCTCCTCTTTCCCAATCTCTTTAATGCCAAACTCTTTGACCTCTTTTTCACCCTGCACCGCCACAACCGTCCCCTCCGTCCCCTGCGTAAAGATGACAGTCCTCTTCCTCTTCGAATTCTCTTTCGGCAACCCCGCCATCATCAGCGCAATCTCCTTCACATCCCTCGTCTGATGCCCCTGCCCCTCCGCCCAACTCCTCGCCTCAGTCTCATTCCCAATCACGTAGTCCCAATATTTCGAAGTTTGGGCCAGCTGATCTTTGAAAAACAATGGAATGAACGGCGCCGACAAACTCATGATAAACACCTTATCCTCCTTCGCAGCCTCCTCTGCTAGCGCTAATATCGCAGGCACGCACACCGTTAAATGGTATCCACCAACGAAATAAACCTTTGCCTGCTGCACCAGTTTCCAGATCTCGGGAGATTTGAGATGGTCGATTTTGTACTCATTTGCAGCGGCGAGATCGGTGCACATAGAGCGGTCTTGGCCGGTAATTATGACGCCGCAGCGGCCGGTGGGGTGGATGGTGCTGGTTAGGTATTCGGCGCGGAGACCGGCGGCGTCGTTGCGTTCACGGAGGATTTGGGCGTATTTATCTTGCCCAACGCAGCCAATGTAGAGTGTGGATTTGGGAGGGAGGACGTACTAGACGATGTTAGAGGCACTGAAGAAATGTGTCGATGTGGGGAAGCCAGGTCGGAAGCCAGGGCAGTCGGAGGCATACTTGGGCTCCTCGAGCGGTGTTCTGGGCAGCACCGCCGGCTATGAGTTTTGCATCGTGGTTCTGGAGTAGGTCTTCGTAGAGGCCCATGTGTTTTTCTTCGGCGAGGATGGCGTCATTGGGCTTGAGGCCGTACTTTTCTAGCATAGCCTCATCTCTGTACAATTGTCACTATCATACACGAAGTCTGATTCGGCGTAGAATAGACGGATGCATACCCCTGACCTTGGATGTCTATTCACTGTCAGTTTTCTGTACGTAGGATTCTGGGAGGGAAAAGACCAACCTAGCAATGGGTTTTCCAAGCAGAGCAGAGCGTATTCCTGGGAAGGTGCCATGTTTGTGATCCGTGTGTCAATTGCTGATTTGGAAGTTGGGGTGTGGAACTATTGGAAAGATTCGAGATGGCGAGATGTTCGGCGACTTTATAGTAGGGCTAACCTTTAGGGCTCGCGATAAATTCACTATCGGAAGCACGCTGCTTCAATAGACCACGGAAAGTCTTCACTCAAGCCTTAGGCTGACAGGAGATTTGAGTGGATTCTGTAGACACGCGCACGAAAAGAGTTACAGGATGGACAATGAAATCGAAGCAGAGCATTAATCGTACATCGTTATACTAAATTATAAGGCTGCACAAGGCTAAGCTCTCTATCGTAAGCTTGAGACTGGAATTTGCGGTATGTTGGTGCAAGCCATATGACCGCACGTTCGCAAGCAAATCGCTGATACTCGATTATTGTCGGAGACCGTCAGCCTCTGCATCTGAATTTAGCTGCTGAGGGGTCGGCGCCTTTGCCTCTGGCTGGGGCTGAACTGTGTGATTTGGTACAAGTATGCTCTCTCGAGTATGTGGCACGTCTTGGTGAAGAGTATGCGTAGGCGCTTTGCTTGGTGAAGCGTCTGCTTGTGGTCTATCGTATGCCGAACTTGGGTCAAAGCTGTAGGTTGGTGATTTAGCTGGTATCAACAAAGGTTGTGAATACTGAGGGACTGTGAGCACCGGTATAGGAGCATCAGAAGGGGTTTTCGTGGCAGCAGACGTCTGCAGTGGCTTCAATGGCAGCCGAGGGACATCGAGTGCAGACATAGAAGGCTCTGGCGGGGTCTCTATAACAGTAGGCGCTTTCGGTAGGCTGTAGTGACTCGTAGGGATCGTCGTTACAGCAGGCATGCGTTCAGGCGGTGGAGATGAGTGGGTCTTCATGTACCTCAAAGATACCACAAGACTTCGCGGAGTATCACTCTCTTCTTCGTCAGAAGATTGCTTTGCTTCGCCGTCGCTCATCTCAACGTCTTCATCCTCATCATCTTCGACGATGTCGTCAGGTTCGTCATCATCCTCCCCGTCCCACTCTCCGCCGCTTGAGCTTGCGTCAGTCTCGTCCTCCATAGAGTCTAGAGCATTGTAGCCATCGATGGGCTTTCTTGAGTGAGCCTTAGGCTTAGTACCGTTCTGTTGGGCGGCCCGCCTCAGACGGCCACCAGCCACCAGCTCATCATCTCCATCGTCTGCACCATCCATACCACTGACACTTAATTGTCCTGCGGTGTCGGCTTGCCCACTTAGGATCGACTCCCCATAGGCACCACCATGCCTGGATCTGACCTGTCGACCGCTGGCTGTAAACGTTGGCCCACTTGGTTCTGCTGGAGTCGAGATGCCTGATTGTCGATTTGACCGTCTCGTAGATAGAGCGTCCGAGCCTCCATCCTCCTCTTCGGAGTATGTGTACTTCATCCGCTTCCCACGTGTCCGACCTTCATAAAGGGAAAAGCCAGGCTCCGGACGCGTAAATTGGGCCCTGCGAGCCAAGCGGTAGTCTCGGCGTTTTCGTTTCTATTGGACGATTAGTATTTGAAATCCCAGATGAGAGGAATTTAGAAGCGGGCCGACTGACATCTTCGGAGGCCTCAAAGCGTGGAACAGCGGCCTGGATACGCTCCTTCAGTCGTCTTGAGAGCAAGCTACTCTCCTCTCCAAGACGTTCCGCAACCTCTTTCACTTCGTCAATAGTCCCTGCAACGCTGCGCCAGGTGACGTGTCGTAAAGCCGGGTTGCTTTCGCGGTACAACCTGAAGTGGGTGTCGTCCTGTCCTTCAACGAGCCAGTATCTGCGCTTGTCGCCGTCTCTCCCCCAGGGCTGGACTGATAGAGGCTGATTGAGATCATCATCCTGCCGCGATCGCTTGTACGACTCTTTCATGATAGCTTGCATAGCTTCTGAGGATCCTAGTGACCATATGCTAAGCGATTTGAGGAGAGTAAGCTGGATCGTGGATGTCAGCTGCCGTAGTCTATTACAGGAAATAAATGTAACACGTACTCGCTCTTCCGGAGTCATTTTATTGAAGCTGCCCCCGCCGTGTAGGGGGTTCTTACCCTGCCATGCCGTAGGCCATTGAGAATTATGGGTCTGGATAGCCTCCTCGAGAGCACGAGTGTAGTGGCCCTTCCTGTAGATAGCACAATGATTGATTAGCAAGGACGGTCTCGAAGAGAAAGGTCGGAGAAGGAAGCAGCGGCCGCAGATTGCCAGAAACTTACTCAATATCCTTTTTACGGTTGAGAATCAAGCCCAGGATTGCACAAAGTAACCTTTCCACTTGGTCACCAGGTATTGAGTCTACCACGCCTCCTTCAATGTCCTGAGGCCCATAGTGTGGCAGTGATTTGGGGAAAGCGTCGCTGAATCGCGAACGAAACATACAAATGAACTGCGCGTCATAGAGATCAGCAAGGTAGACATCGAGGTGTACACGCGCAATATGGAGCTGCAAAGAAAGAGAGATCATTGGCGCTTACTGGGATATTCTCATTGTCTGCGAGGACATACTCGTGAGGCGGCGAAGGGGGCCGCTTCTTTTTAGCTGGCGGCGACGTTGGTGTTGCACTGGGCCCATGCTTGAAGTAATGCTCAAGCTTGCCTCTGGAGACAGGATGGGGCGCGATATCTTCATCAGTTGAGAGTGAGGAAGATAAGTCTGAGAGGTCTGAGGAAGACATGGTGATCTCGGAAGGGAATGGTTTATATTGATTGCGGAGCCGCGACTTTTTTTTTGAAAAGCGTGGAATTACATACACGAGCTACAGGGAATTTACGGAACCACTACTACTGTGCGTCTAATAGGGAAGATGATATATCAATATGGTATGAGACTATATACCTTGCTACTTTGACTCTTCATCTTCGCTTTCCCTTCATCCCCGCTTTGTAGTCGTGTATTTGAATAGGATATCGAAGTTTCCAATTCACTATGGAATGACCGTGAGGCAACCGTCGTTGATCAGTCCGCGTTAATGCCAAGTCTCTGTCGCAGCATACCACATCAGGGCCTTTCACCCACCACACAATATGCATGGCTCCGCACGAGCACAGGTTCATTCAACCCTCTGCACGTCTTTCCTTCGTGCAGCATAGTGTAGAAAGTACCTGCTCCAACCCTGATACATGTGACCATCCCGATTCTGGCGGCCGAGCACCCGACAAAGGGTCAATAATTTGCGACCGAGTACCACTAAAAGCCTCCGGAGATCACACCACCACCACAACGTATGAGTTTCGTGCCCACATCAAAGGCGCAGCAAAAGTGTATAAGCACTTTTCGGCCTTCCTGCATCAATGGGACTAATGTAAAAAGGCGCACGTCTGTTGAGATGTAATCAAAGGGCCAAGGCTGACAGTAGAACAAACACATATCTGCCGAATGGTTTGTAAACGTATAATATAGGAGTAGAAAAGAGTGGATGAAGCAGCGACATCATTACAGAACGACGAATACAAAGTCGGAGAAGGAATCGTCAATTTGCTGCTTGCGAGATCGGCTGAACTCGGCACTTCAAGGCAGAAATTCCACCCTCGCAGATTGGATTATACCACTAATGAACATAAAAGAGGCTTTTCCAGCAGCTCAACAAGAGATCTTTCTACGTCTCATATGGCAAAGCGTGTGTCAAGATGCAAAAACGTAGATCGACTTTAGCTCTGTCTCACATGCATTGTAATTACCGATCGGAGTTGCCGCTGTTGGAATGGCTAAAGTGATAGTAGACGCATTCATTGTCGTCAAGTGCATGTGAGACGAAAGAAGTTGACATTTGCAGCGCGACATGAGGTGGAAGATTTGCCTTGGCGGCTCAAACTAGCGCGGCGCTAGTATTCGCTGAAGCGAGCGTTCGGAGCCCACAAAGTATTGATCTCGGCATCAACGACTTGCATCCCCTACAGCACCAAGCTCCTCTGGTCAGTACTTACGCAGATGATTTTTTCGGAGTTACTGCTAATAATGTCGCATAGTAAGCCAAGATGGGTCGAGTGATCCGTAATCAGAGGAAGGGTCGTGGATCCATCTTCAGTACGTGTGCTCCGCAGAGGTCCACGGAGGGAGACTTGATGCTAACATGCGCAAACAGCGGCCCACACTCGCCTGAACAAGGCTCCCGCGCAATTTAGAACTCTTGATTATGCTGAGAAGCACGGCTACATTCGAGGTGTTGTTAAAGACATAATCCACGACCCTGGACGAGGTGCACCACTGGCCAAAGTCCAATTCCGCGACCCCTACCGCTTCAAGCTCCACACCGAGACCTTCATCGCCAATGAAGGCATGTACACTGGCCAATTCATCTACGCTGGCAAGAAGGCCACTCTCACCGTTGGTAACGTCCTGCCCCTAGGGTCGGTGCCCGAAGGTACCGTGGTTACCAACTGCGAAGAGAAGATGGGCGATCGTGGTGTTCTGGGAAGGACTTCTGGCAATTACGTTACGGTCATTGGCCACAACCCTGACGAGGGCAAGACGAGAGTCAAGCTTCCAAGTGGTGCGAAGAAGGTCATAAAAAGCAGTGCACGAGGCATGATTGGAATCGTTGCCGGAGGAGGACGAACCGACAAGCCGCTGTTGAGTACATTGCACAATTGATGATAGGCTTCTACCAGAACAGACACTGATAGGATTTGCAGAGGCATCTCGTGCCAAGCATAAGTTCGCCGTCAAGCGCAACTCTTGGCCCAAGACTCGTGGTGTTGCCATGAACCCTGTCGACCATGTAAGACCTTCATTGATCGCAATGTTGCTATATGCAGTGCTGACTCTTCTCCTTTCCAGCCTCACGGAGGTGGTAATCATCAACACATCGGTAAAGCTTCAACAATCTCACGATATGCGGCACAGGGTCAAAAAGCAGGTCTCATTGCAGCTAGGAGGACAGGTCTGTTACGAGGAACGCAAAAGACGAAGGATTAGGCTATCAGGAGTTTGTTGCATTCATAGCGATTCGAAGGACGGTGTACCTAGCTTAAAGCAAAGTCTACCAACTACCATGCCATTGAGACTTCGTGATTTTGGAGTGTACCTGCTTGGGAAGATGGAAAACTGACGTCCAATGAATATGCGGACCCTCTCCAAATACAGTTATGTTGAAACTTGTTTTGCTTGGCGCTTCAATTTCCTTAATTCCCACCAGCTCCTTCCCATTCATACCTTTCCAATTATAGAAATTGACATTGGTTCCACAATCGAGGCACTACGGGCCCCTGAATGACAGACGCGTCGTCGATCAAATGGTGGGGTTAATCAAGTAACATTTTATAGTGCCCTTGAACGCCCCCATCAGGAGACGTTGGACAAGTGCAACCCCAAATCCATCATCACAAACTCTGTCACTCGTTTATTTCTGAGTCCTTTGATCTTGTCTTGAAATTTCCATAGGAAGCTGGCAGCTCAAATCTTCCTTTTTGGCTGCACCCTGGAAGCTCGAAAATACGGCATCGTAACCATCTCCGCATTCCGCAAACCACAAAGACTCCTTCCTCACCCTCGAGGGATAGCTTCTACAGCAGACACTAGGGACCGTCAATATGAATGTTAACAAGAAACTCGGTCGTTTTAAGCAATGGGCAGGGGAGAGAATGGGAGGGGAGGTCAAGACAAGCGTCTCTGATGACTTCAAGTCTTTGGAGATAGAGATGGGCTTGAGACAAGAGGGTACGCCTAGACTCTGTTCTTTGTAACAATTAGACACTATACTGACTTCCTATAGGTATGGAACGCCTCCAGAGATCCATGACTGCCTATGTTAAAACGCTTTCGAAACGTCAGGAAGGAGACGACAAGGAGAAGAACCTGCCAGTGGCATACCTAGGGTCGACCATGGTCAGCCACGGCGAGGACTTCGAGGAAGATTCAGAGTTCGGGCAATGTCTCATGAGTACGCTACCCTTGAAAAAACACTGCTGGCATGCTAATTCTGGGCAGGTTTGGGCAGAACAAACGAGAGAATTGGTCGAGTACAGGAGATCTACGTTGCGAACGCGACTACAAGCTGGCTTGAGTCGCTGGAGAGGTCTCTTGCTCAGATGAAGGAATACCAAGTATGTGTCTCACTGGCACCAACGCAACGCTCTGCTGACCGTTTATAGTCAGCGCGAAAGAAGTTGGAAAGCCGCCGATTGGCATACGATGCCTCCCTTGCAAAGATGCAGAAAGCCAAAAAGGAAGACTTCAGGGTTGAAGAAGAACTTCGATCCCAGAAGGCGAAGTACGAAGAGACTAGCGAGGACGTATACCGGCGAATGCAAGATGTGAGCGCTCTCTCTCTCTCTTACATCTCCTACTTGAAATATGCTGATTAGTGTCACAGATTAAAGAGGCTGAAGTGGATAGCGTCGCTGACCTCGGAGCATTCCTTGACGCCGAACTTAAGTATTACGACCGCTGTCGTGATGTACTGCTACAGCTGAAGCAGAATTGGCCTGCTGGGTAAGCAATTCAAGCCTGGATTATTCCTGACCTGCATCTGATCCGGACTTACAGACAAACTGAATCTGACAACGCCGACACTCGTCGGGATCCTCGATCACGCAGCAATACTGCCCATGCATATGCAGATCGTTTCAGTACAGTAGACGAGGAGCCAATGCCAGTTCCCGAGGCTCGACCTGCCATACGCTCCACACGCACAGCGTCGTCAAACATGCCTCCCGAATCACCCCGCAAAGAACTCACAGGCTATGATTTTGGCTCTACACGCCCAGGGGTTAACAGAGCTACAACTTTCGAAGGTCCCACACAGCTACACCGAGATTACTCTCCTCCACAGAGGGTATCACGTATGCCGAGTGACAACCTCGCTGTACGCAATCAGCGAAATCAGCTGCGTCCTCTCTCAAGAGTTACTACAGACAACGACTTATTCAGCGATCCGTGCGACGAGTCTACATTTCATAGCAGCAGCAGCCCAGACCGGTCATACAAAGAGCGGTCGGCATCTCCAGCTACTTCACATGGTAGTGCACCTCCTTCTCGCAGCACCAGCTACTCGACCTTGTCTACGGCACCAAATGGCAAGAAGCAAGCACCACCGCCTCCTCCATCAAGGGCAAAGAAGCCACCCCCGCCACCACCACCAATAAAACGAAGCGCACTCAGCACCTCTAATATTTCATATGCATAAAGTAAGCAAGTGGAAGCTTATGCATGCTATTGTATATCAGTCTTGGAATTAGGCGTCGGATGGAGAAGAAGGTGTAAGACACAAGGCGGAAATTCTTAGTAGCTGGCGTTGACCACTGGCTTGTACGAGTACTACAGTAGCTCCATGGCTAGCTCCTATGCTTGCGATTTCAGGGTGTGTTTGCATTTTCGAGATCAGGGCTTTATGGGGTCCTACCTAGGTTAAAAAATGATAAACCTCGGCTGATAGCTTTGTGAGCTCTCTGCTGTTCGTAAACTTTAACAATCGATACCTTTTGAGCATTAGCTAGATACTCCGTATAAAGCACAGTATCTGTAGTAATGCATCGACTGTGTATAAGGATGGATTTTGCAAAATTCGTGAATATATGATAGTCTAATCGAAATGGGACTAGTTAAATAAGCGCGAGAACTTCCGTCTTCCGCTCTTGACTCCAGATGCTCACCAACCTGAACGACCATCAAAACCCGCTCTGCCCAGCGACCCCCGCCATCACTCTCCACCTCTGAAAAGCTTCACCACCCTCAACACGTCTCTTGGGGCGCGTTGAAGGGCGCCCTTCACATGCTAGGGTCGCCACCCGATCACTCTCCCACTCATTTGTGCATTGCGCTTTTGACCACACAGCGCCTTGCCGTGGCCTGCCCTATCATTCATTCATCAACTCGCTTGCGCCGCGTCCCTCGGCCGACTCAACACCGTCTGCTGACTGTTACCACAACTTACGATAACAACGATTAAGCCCCGCCACCATGGCCTCCGTCCAGTCCGCACCCAACCTTCCCCAGGCTGGCTCAATCCTTCCGCCGAATCTCAACCAAGACAAAATCAATGAGATATACGCGGTAAGACCAACACACCTTCACTGCTAGCACCTTTTGCTATATTTCATCCACTTCTTGGTTTGTTTCCACGTTCAGACTAACGTTGCCACAGAAGTACAAGCAGCTAAGAGAGCAAGGGGCGCGACAAGATGACCCCGAACTCATCAAATGCCACAACATCCTCGCTGGAGTTCAAAAGCAGCAACGATATGTGCAGCAACAGAAAGCCTACCAAGCGCAACAAGCACAACAAGGTCAACAGCCTCAGCAAAATGGCAATACCAACGGGGTCAACGGTATGTACTATCCCTAATTCGATGGCATGCATAATCTAAACGTCCACCAGGCCATGCCCCTTCGACCTCGTCCATGGAAGCGTCTCCTACACAGGCTCCCTCGGCAGTACAGCCTGGTAGTGCTGGAGACCAAGCTGCGGCCTCATCACAAAAAGTACCATTCAAGGCCAATGGTAGCCTTTCCAGCGAACAGATGCGGATGCTGCAGATGCAAATAGGCGCCTTCAAAATGCTGACTAAGAATACTGCCATTCCTACAAATCTGCAACAACAGCTCTTCAAATCACAACAGAGCAAGCAACCGCCTACGATTGCTCAAGCCGTCGCGGCTGCAAGTCAAGTCTTGGAAGAAGCCCCGCGCACCGCACAGCAGACTAATGGAAAAGAAAGAGTAAAAGAAAAAGAACCAGAGGCACGAGCCTACAAGACTTTCATCGATCCACATGGATACATCAAGCCTACCATTAGCTACGCAAATCACACTGTAAGATCAAATCGATTCCATATTACTGGTCTCATGCCCACCGGCATTGATGTGGACCAATTCCGCCAAGATCGTGAACTCAGCATTTCGAATCGACTGATGGCTCGGAAGTTGGACTTGATGCAAAGCCGCGCCCTATCCGGGGTCGACGGAGATCGTCTACGGGAGGAACGAGAACGCATTGCCTACAACCGTATCACAGCTAGAAAAGCGGAGCTTGAAAATCTGCCTGCAAATATTGGTGTTTGGGACACGAGCAAGAGCGACACGCCCCAAGATGATGATTCGCTAAAGCGGAGGGCTCTAATCGAATACAAGATGCTTTGCTTGCTACCGAAGCAGCGTGCTCTTCGCCAACAGGTGCATCGAGATCTAGTCCACTACGACAACCTCGCTCAGACTGCCAATCGTTCGATATACCGCCGGCCGAAGCGGCAACTGCTTCGTGAAGCTCGTATGACCGAGAAGTTGGAGAAGCAACAACGAGACCAGCGGGAGACTAAGGAGAAGTCCAAGCAACAAGCATACCTTCAGTCCATTGTGGAGCACGGTTCAGAGATACACAAGTCAGCCGAAACACAGAGAACACGAGTGCAGAAGCTGGGCCGCATGATGTTAGCCCAACACCAGCACATCGAGAAAGAGGAGCAGAAGCGCGTTGAGAGGACCGCGAAGCAGCGTCTCCAAGCTTTGAAGAACGATGATGAGGAGACCTATCTCAAATTGCTTGGCCAGGCGAAGGACTCTCGTATATCACATTTACTGAAACAAACGGACGGATTCTTAAGCCAGCTTGCTGCTTCCGTGAAGCAGCAGCAGCGGGGCTCTGGCCATCTCGCTGGCCAGGCATATGCCGACGACGACGATGACATGAGCGATAGCGAAGATGACGTTGAAGGAGGGCCCAAAGTGGACTACTATCAAGTCGCCCATCGCATCAAGGAAGAGATCACTGAGCAACCAAGGAGACTGGTCGGTGGAACTCTGAAAGAATACCAAATCAAGGGTCTGCAATGGATGATCTCGCTCTACAACAACAATCTCAACGGAATTCTCGCAGACGAGATGGGTCTTGGAAAGACGATTCAAACCATCAGTTTACTCTCCCATCTCATCGAGCACAAGAATCAACAGGGGCCTTTTCTTGTCATCGTGCCTCTCAGCACGCTTACGAATTGGAATCTCGAGTTTGAAAAGTGGGCGCCGTCAATAAAGAGGATCGTATACAAAGGTCCTCCGCTCGCACGTAAAACGCAACAATCGCAGATTCGATATGGCGATTTCCAGGTGCTACTCACGACTTATGAATACATCATCAAAGATAGGGCAGTCCTGGCTAGAATCAAGTGGGTGCATATGATCGTCGATGAAGGACATCGTATGAAGAATTCGCAGTCAAAGCTTAGCTACACCCTCACTACCTACTACAACTCACGCTTCAGACTCATCTTGACCGGTACCCCGCTTCAGAACAACTTACCAGAGCTGTGGGCGCTACTCAATTTCGTCCTTCCTACAATCTTCAAATCGGTGAAGTCATTCGACGAATGGTTCAATACACCATTTGCAAATACTGGAGGTCAAGACAAGATGGAGCTTAGCGAAGAAGAGCAGCTTCTTGTCATTCGTCGGCTGCACAAGGTTCTTCGACCGTTCTTGCTTCGTCGTCTCAAGAAAGATGTGGAGAAGGATCTGCCCGACAAACAAGAGAGGGTGATTAAATGCAGATTCTCTGCTTTACAGGCCAAGCTTTACAAGCAGCTCGTGACCCATAACAAGATCGCCGTCACCGACGGTAAAGGTGGAAAGACAGGCATTCGCGGTCTCAGCAATATGCTTATGCAATTGCGAAAGTTGTGCAACCATCCGTTCGTTTTCGAGCAAGTGGAGGACCAGATGAATCCGAGCAGAATGAGTAATGATCTTTTGTGGCGTACTGCCGGCAAATTCGAGCTCCTTGATCGCATGATGCCGAAGTTCAAGGCTACTGGCCACAGAGTCTTAATGTTTTTCCAAATGACCCAGATTATGAACATCATGGAGGACTTTCTACGGTTACGAGGCATGGAGTATTTACGACTCGATGGATCTACCAAATCCGATGATCGGTCAGAGCTGCTGAGACTGTTCAACGCGCCAAACTCGCCCTATTTCTGCTTTTTGCTTTCCACTCGTGCCGGAGGTCTCGGTCTGAATTTGCAAACTGCCGACACAGTCATCATCTACGACTCGGATTGGAATCCTCATCAAGATCTGCAAGCTCAAGATCGTGCTCATCGTATTGGCCAGAAGAACGAAGTCCGTATCTTGAGGCTGATCAGCTCCTCCTCAGTCGAAGAGAAGATTCTCGAGCGGGCCCAGTACAAGCTAGATATGGATGGCAAAGTCATCCAGGCTGGTAGATTCGACAACAAGTCCACCAACGAGGAACGAGATGCTATGTTGAGGACTTTGCTCGATAGCGCCGAAGCTGTGGAAGAAACATCTACTCAAGAAGAGATGGACGATGACGAGCTGAACGAGATCACGGCTAGGTCTGAAGACGAGTTGACTATATTCCAGAGGCTTGATCAAGAGCGTTATGCAGATCCAAACTATGGCCCGGAGCCGGGCAAATTGCCTCGTCTAATGGGTGAGAGCGAACTTCCGGACATCTACATGCAAGAAGACAACCCTATTGCGGAAGAGATTGAAGAGCTTGCTGGTCGTGGTGCGCGTGAGAGGACTCGCGTCAAGTACGATGATGGACTCACGGAAGAGCAATGGTTGCAGGCCGTCGATGACGATGAAGATACTCCCGAGGATGCTATAGCTCGGAAGGCCGAGAAGATCGCAAAGCGAAATGCCAACAAAGATAAAAAGGCCAAGAAGGCTGCTGGCATGGAGAGCTCGCCAGAGCCTTCAAGAGACAGTTCGGTAGCGCCATCGGCGAGGAAGCGCAAGTCAGCCGGCTTCAAGCGAAAAGCAGACCTGGACATCGATGACGAACCGGCGCCAAAGAAAAAGCGAGGAGGTGCTCGGACGCCAATGGGAGGCGATAATCTATCGACAAAAGAACGCAATAACCTTCAGAAGATCTTGAACAGCAACTTCCAGGCTCTGAATGACCTCGAGGAAGAAGTTGAGGGCGAGCAGCCATCTGACGACGAAGAAGACGGTCCAGTGACGAGAGGGCTCATCGACCCTTTCATCAAGCAAGTTCCTAGAGCGCAATACCCAGATTACTACTTGCTTATCAAGAGGCCTATCTGCATGGATCAGATTGAAAAGAAGATCAACAAGGAACAGTATTCAAGTTTGAGAGAGTATAGAGAGGACATCCGCCTCCTATGCAACAACGCGAGGACTTATAATGAAGATGGCAGTATGCTGTATGAGGATGCCAACAAGATAGAGGTATGTCAACCTTTGTTTGTCGTTAAACCAGCTTACTAGGGAGCTAATATCTATTGCAGTCTCATGCCGTTGCCAAACTTCGAGAAGATACGGAAAGGTATCCCGAGCTCCAAGACTTCGATGATTCCACACCTCCTGATGGACGTTCAACGGCTGCGGTCTCGAGCGTTGGGACGCCGATGGCTTCTGGACCTAATGGTGGAACGAAGCTGAAGCTCACTTTCAACGGCGGCAGGGACACTTACATGAATGGGGCTAGCGATGACGAGTGATGATGAGAAAAGTCCGAATGAGACCAGAGAGCATTTGGAAGATCAGATTCGTTTCTTGATGTAGTAATAAGCAAGGGGTTTGAGAGGAGTTCAGCAATGCAGACAGGGCGAGTTATTAGCTCGGCGCATAGGGCGTATCTGGGCGGTCGGAGGTCAATTGCTTGCTCATGCATCTCGGCCTTGTCAACTAGATTCGAGAAAAGATTGGTGCAGCTCTGCAATGCACGAAAATTCAATACTACGGATTTGCGCTTCATCTTATGTGTGCTTTCCTACAATCATTGTTGACGCCTCCTAGTGCTTCCCCCAAGGACTGGCAAGGACTTTCAGGCCGAGAACGACAGGCTCTTGACGATTCGTGGTACAGATCTCAGAGCACTGATAGCACAATAGAGGAGAAAGCGAGACAATTATGATTTCGAATCGAGGTGTCCCGTGCTTTTGGAACAAACCTCTGGATTTTCGAGCAAAGCAGGTAATGTCTCAAAGTGTGCTCCGAAGGCTAAGAATTCGTGCTCGAAAGCTACGAAATCGGGGCGAAGGCGGTCAATTCCCCTTGGACCGAGCAGAGGCTTGCTCTACACGTCAAGGGGAGGAGACAGAATACCTCTAGTGAAGAGTAATGTGAGACTTAGCCTTGCAATCTCCTGTGTTTATTTCGATCCTATCACTCAATTTCTATTTCCATCAGCAACAAGATTCCATAAGACACAAAACGCTTCCCCCCCTTACCCACTCCATTATCTCCCCACCCGCTCCCCCCTGACAACCTCCCTCCACAAATCCCCAAAAAATCCCACCGTCTCCCAAATCGGCAAAACTACACTGATAGCCGTCGAGCAGAAAACCCAACAGAACGTCAGCACCACCCACGCTACAAAGAACCCCTGACTGAATACATAATGGCTTAGAAACATCGGTATTGGGATCATGAAATCCATAGCAAAAGTGAGCAGGAAGGAAGCAATACACGCGACCTTGAATGCTCGACGCAGTTTTGAGGGTTCTTCGACTGCGATCTCGTCGTCCATCATCTCTTTTTCTTCGTCGCGGACGGTGGGGAGGTCGCGGTTTTTGTTTGGGTTTTCTTTGTCGAGAGAGGTGATGCTGGGGGTTTGGGGGGTTGCTGTCGTAGAGGGTGCGTTGATGAGGCGGGTTTGGTCCCAGTCGAAGGGCTCGGGTTTAGCTAGTGAGACGCTGATTGTGACTATGAGGCCGGTCATGACGGCGGCAAGGTTGCCTGCTAGTGTTGGGTATTCCATCCCCGTTGTCGTAACCGAGAGACTTCCATAGTACTGATGCGCTGTCACAAGCCAGGCAATTAGCCCAGCGCAGAGACCGACGACAGCGCCCGAAATAGCCCCAGCTTTGGTTTGACCTTTCCAGGTGATGGCGAATGCAGCAGGGAATACAGCACCGCCGATCAGCAGTCCCATAACCAAGAACAGCCAGCCGAGATCAATACCAATGGCGTTCCAGATGCAAGCGAAAACGGCCATTACGAAACCCCAGACACCAATACCCATGTGGGCGACGAAGATAAGTTGCTCGGGGGTCGCGTTGGGCTTGAAATAGGTTTTGTAAACGTCGAAGGTCAGGATTGAGGAGACGGCGATGAGTTCGGCGGAAGCACAGCTGGTGACGGCCATGAAGAGCACAATTAGGATGGCCACGGCGCCGCCCGTGCCGAGCAGTGCGGTTGCGGCGAAGGGGGCGGAGAGGCCTGCGCTGACTTGGGCTGCGGTCATGGTGGCTGGGTAGGTTGGGAAACTAGGGGAGTCGGTGAGGGCAACTGCTGCGAGGCCGAGGGTTGTTGCGAAGCCGAAGGGTATTGCATACCAGGCTAAGCCGCCGAGTATGTAGGCGCGGACTGCGGTTGTGGGGCGAGAGGCGATTGCACGCTGCCAGTAAGCCTGGTCGAGGAACACGGTCCCGCTGCCGGAACAGAGCTGAATGACTCCGAAAATCAGGGCAAAATTGCTCTTCATCGTGACGTAAGATCCATCCTGGTTGCCCGAAACGGGCCGTTTGGCGGCGGCTGTCTTGAGAAGTTGATACATAGCTGCAGGGGATCCTATTTGGGCATTATTGGCATAGACCGAGAACATGAAGTAGAGTATGATGATCATGAGGATGAGAGTATGCGAGTAATCGCCTACCAACTCACGTAAGTATCGCCGATTAGGTACGTAGATGCAGAGGCTTACAGAGAAAGGTAGCTCGTAATCCGCCAAGGACAACATAAACGCAGACTCCAAGCGGAATTAGGAAGATGGCAGCGTAGACATTCATGCCCGTCAGAGAGGTGACAACAGCACTTCCACCCAGCAAAAGCTGGCTGCTAACCAGGACATTGGTGAGTAGAGCAAAGAAGATATAGATCCAATGCGTCAATACACCATAACGGGTGTAGATTATCTCCAAATAAGTATGGCACCTTGGAGCGTTCTGCTTGACCTTGCATGCCAGGATCGAAAACATCAGTATTTGTACAGTGGCTCCGGATGCATACTAGAGACTGTGAGCTCAACGCCCAAGATATTGAAGCAGTGGTGGCTCATACCCAGAACGGTCCGGCAACGCCATACTCATAAGCCACAGTGCTTGCCTGGAGTAAAGTGGCAGCCCAAGTCCATGCTGAAACGATACCGCTGGCAATCAAGCCGGGTTTCACGCTTCTGCTGGCAGTGTTGAACTCTTCGCTTGTTTTGGTCGAGAATCTGGTATATCTGTTCTGCACCAGGTGAGGTGAAGTTCCTACAGGATATGCGCGCTTTCCGGTACAAACACACCTGAATATAGGAGATACCGCACATGACAAACGCGAAAAAGAACCCTATTCCAACCACGACACCGTATCCAACGCCAACAGGGAGAGGAGTTGTTGAAGCCATTGTTGTAGATTTACTGGGCGCAGAGACAGTCGAAGAGAAAACTTCGAAAACAGCGGCGTGCTGATTGCATCAAAATGCGTGATGACGCTTGCACTTATCGCTATATTGATAACGAAGATAAACGATTGGAGGCTCTCAAGGATTAAACTCAGTCAGCCAATCAGAGTTCTGAAACGATGGTGTGGGGAAGCTGTAAAGCCCCGAATAGGCAGGTGGTAAAGAGACATAATACAAAAAAGCGTTGAAATGAAGTTTTGTTTTGATAGAGGGTACAAGTGATCGGCGGTTCATCAAACTTTTGCTTAGCTGACATGTTGTTTCGTTGTACGCTTCCTAATGTGTCCAGAGACGTTTGTGAATTTTCACGTTCAGGGTTCGCGAGCAGATGAGAGAGCAAAGTTGCTGCATTTGGATTCAACATTTTGCGACACAGAAAAGAGAAGAGAGATTGGATGCATTGCGAGTGCTGAATCTTGAGAAGGAACAATCTTTGCACCGATAAGTGCTGGACAGTAGCAGTGGGCGTCGTGGCCACATATTTAGTCAAGTGCTAATGGGTCGTGCGCCGCTATCAGAGCGTGACAGTCGATGTTTTGACTTCTAGAGGTCCACGAAAGACCTAATCAAGGCTAGGCAAGCTGTCAGAATAAGTAGCAACTAGACGGCTACAGAGCCCAACAATTGCGGGACATACGAGCAGAGGAGCAAGAAATTGTTTCATCAACCTGGAAGACGAGTCACGGTCAGGTAATTGGTGGCTTTGGAACAATTGGAATGCTTAACTCACTGCTCATATCGAGGATGGTCTGTGTCAAAGTCCATGACACTGACAGTCTGAGACTGATTTTCTGCCGGCACCAAACCTGAGGCCCAACAAGCCCAAATTCGGTCACTGACCGCGCAGCTTCAAGATTTTCCAGAAGACAAGTGAGGGAGACGGTGCTTTTCGCGATTAGTGCTCCTAACCTCGCCACACGACTATGGCAGGGTAGCGCTCTATTTTCTACCTCTCTCAATATATCCGTGACCCATTCTCTGGCCATCGGCTTCTGAAGCAAGGACTACTTCGCGGAAATCCGATTTCTCGATCATATAACATGGAATCAATCCTAATGCTATGATTATCCACCGAGCTTCTAGAACAGGAGCATTTATTGGGAGATGATCAGGTTCATTCGTGAACGAGAGCTCCGTGTCGTAAGTTGCTGGAGTTATCCAAAAATCCTCCACTTTCTGGGTGTTCAAAAATCCGGCGACGTAGGCCATTCCGGACAGAACGGTGATGAATACCTCATACACAGTCAAGGGCTCCCCAGTCAGAGCCAGGCTCACTTTCAATTCTTGGTCATTCTTGGGCCTTATCATAACCATATTAGTGAGATTTTGCGGGAGTAATGTAAGACCGTTCGAAAGAGGTCCTGCTTCTGATCTCTGGGATAGCGCTTGGGTGATGTTAGCCCCCACTGAAACCATTTGTCTCCGAGACTTCGCAAAGATCACATGGCCGACTTCGACTCCATCCCAATGCAGAGTGAACAACGCGTTTTGAAAGGAGTTTCTTTCCATCATATGAAAGATACCCTTCCAAAGCCCCCAGATGAGAAAACCTGTTGGTAGTTTTTTTGAATTAGTATTGGCTTTCCGAGACGTAGAATGAATCGCGAGACTTGTTTGCAGAATGTAATAAGAACAGATACTCCCAAAAATTCTCTTGCGGCTCACTACAATTACCAAAGGGGAAGTAGGAACTCAAAAATGACGTACGTCTCTCTATCGTGTCAGATGTTGTTGTGCCTTCCGTCACCACAGAGACAGTGGGATAATCTGGGAGAGCGTACGTCCTAGGTCTGGTATGGTCCGTGAAATTGCCAAGCGATAATTGTTGCATGGCGAATACAGCGTTCATTAGACATGGTGTGGTGGAAAGTAAAGGGTTGTCAAATTGGTATGTGAGACTGAAACGTGGATCGATGTTTCCGACAGCAGTGGCATTGATCGACAGAAGCTCAAAATTGTTCTGAGTGACTGTTTGGGCACTAGGTATTGTAGCGGCTGAGATAGCTGAAGTCCAGCGGAATAGTATTATGAAACGCGAGATAAGCATGGCTTTCCTCTGGATTTCAATGTACGAACATATGGTATGAGCAAAACATAGAGAGATTGATAGATATGGACAAGCGGCCTCAGGATAACAGAATTGTAGCACACGCGGAGAAAGACTTCACGAGGCGGGGGGCCAACTAACGTTAAAGACTCACGGCATCTGCCCAGGACGCATACCACATGTCGGGTGGCAGGACTGCGCCAATCTTGCAGTTCTCACAGATTTGTTATAAATGGCTACCGGTGATGTTGCGACATGCGACAGCCTCGAGTCTTTGGACGAGGCCTGCGCTTGTTACCAATTTCTTCGTACCGGAAACAATTTTTTTTCGCAGGGCACTTGGGCTCCTTGAGTCGGCAACTTAGGACCACTTACCCTGGACAGGTAAGTCATTCGTGACAGGGTGGAGGTGTACTGGGCCTATCTTCTCTAAGATATATTTTGAGCGGCTTCCCTAATACTTTTCCCCCGAACGGAGAGCTAGTCCTTTTGCCCCAAGTAATTGATATACGAGCCATCGAGTCCACTTTAAATCGTCCGGACAAGGCTCACAAGAGAGATTTCCACAGTGCAGCCCACTGCCAGCTGGAGGAGGAATCTGCCGACCATACCTGCTCTCTGATAACAAGTCGATTAAGGCAGATCGACAACCTTCATCTGACCCATTTTCGCGCGAGATATTTGAATGGGGAAGGAGGAAGCTGCAGCGAAAGAAAATAAGACTGCCTCGGTAGCGGGCGGAAAATCCCGCCTGCAGATCAACATTGCCTCCGTCCCCTCGGTCCTCCAACCGACCGACTCCAGGCCAACACCTCGAGGGGTGAACGCATCGAAAATAGCATCGAGCAAGTTAAGACGACGACGAAATCTTGACTCGCAGCCCAGCTCTTTGCTCAGCCCCCGCAGTATGTGGCAAGTGGGCGAAAGAAGCAGATCGCAACGATTGGGTTCAGAAAGCGCCGACCATTCACCAATGCCCCATCGCCTTCTCCTTAACATGAAGACTGCAACAGACGAGGCTACTATGGCGAATGATTAGAGCCAGCGACAAGAATAATGCATGGAAGGCCTATCATGTCTACGAACCACCCTCTTCTTTTGACTTGCATGGTACCTGTTACCTTGGCATATCTCGGCTGACTATCCCAAAAAGGATGCTACCAACCTAAGAGTCCTGGATTCGCAGTAGTACTCTCAGTCTCCGACACATTTGACTTGCTCAAGTTCACTGAAACATGGCCCACCTGATCTCGAGTGTGCATTCTTCGTCTCGGGGCATGCCTCTTCCGACCCGCTTCTCCTCCGTTGAGGCAGGTCGCGATGCAGGGCTCCGGTATCAAGGAGGGCCTCCTATGTACATAAGATGATACGCATTACCCTACTGAACAAGTCTTCTTGTTCAAAGTATTCTTACTCTCTCACTCGTTCATCATGCGTTTCTGCTACCAAGTAATCTCTGCTGGGCTTGCCTTTAGCACTTACGTCCTTGCTGCTCCTTACCACGGTGAAGGTCCCAAGGACAAGCGATCCTTCGTGGAGCGTGATGGCCAGAACTTCACTGTCTTCGAGCATGCCGCAACAGGAGCCAAGATGGAGTTTATCACCAACTCAGGCATCTGTGAAACTACTCCTGGCGTCAATCAGTACTCAGGATATCTCTCAGTCGGTACCAATATGAACATGTAGGTGTTCTTCCCCGTGCAAATCTGCATTGCCTGACAAACCCCAGGTGGTTTTGGTTCTTCGAGGCTCGAACAAATCCTACGACGGCACCCCTCGCGACTTGGTTCAACGGCGGTCCTGGCTGTTCCAGTATGATCGGGTTGTTCCAAGAAAATGGCCCCTGCCATTTCGTCAACAGCGCATCGACTCCCTCCCTCAACCCTTACAGCTTTAACAGCTTCGCCAACATGCTATACGTTGGTACGTTATTTTTTCGGAGTTATCTTTACCCCATCCGTAGCATATCTTGAGTTACAAGATATGATCCAAGAGTTATATGCTCCCAGAACATGTCTTACGACTCACAAGTCGTCCTAAAAGAGTAATGCTGACTCCGAAATCATTAAGACCAGCCCATTGGCACTGGCTTCTCCTATGGAACCGACTCTGTGACAAGCACAGCTACTGCCGCTCCATTTGTGTGGACTCTGATCCAAGCCTTCTATGCTCAATTCCCCCAATACGAGAACCGCAACTTTGGCATCTTCACGGAATCATATGGAGGTCACTACGGCCCAGAATTTGCAAGCTACTTCGAGTCCCAAAACGCTGCCATTGCCTCAGGATCGGTGAAAGGCGAGAAGATTGACCTGATTGCCCTAGGCATCAACAATGGTTGGTACGACGCAACCCTCCAGCAGAAGGCATACGTCGACTTCTCCTACAACAACACCTACAAGCCAATCATCACAGCTGCACAACACACCACTTTCCTCAACACCTACAACACGAAGTGCCTTCCCGCACTACAGAAATGCGATCCATCAGGCTCAAATTTTAATTGCAAAAACGCTGACAATATATGCTACAACGACATCGAAGGACCATTGAGCTCTACAAGTGCCAATGGTGGTGTCGCCGCGTACGATTTTGATGTCTATGACATCCGTGCTCCCAGCAAGGACCCCAACCCGCCGGAGACATACTCAAGCTACCTTCTTCAACCATCTGTGACTAGTGCGATTGGTGCTAAAGCCACCTATACCGAGTGTCCAAACGCTCCGTACGAGAAGTTCTCGACCACAGGCGATGGTATGTTGCCCTCCCATCCCTTCCAATCCAAATTCAACTAACCATCCCAACAGACTCCCGCTCTTTTTTGACTCAACTCTCCTCCGTCGTCCAATCCGGTATCCAAGTAGTCGTTTGGGCCGGCGACGCCGATTGGATCTGCAACTGGTTCGGTAATCTCGCTGCTGCCAATGCCGTCACCTATTCTGGCTCTTCAGCCTTCAATGCCGCCGCCTTGGCCCCTTATACTGTGGCCGGGACGCAAGGGGGAACATTCAAGCAGGTGGATAATTTTGGATTTTTGAGGGTGTTTGGAGCGGGCCATGAGGTGCCGTTTTATCAGCCGCAGGTTGCATTGCAGGTGTTTAAGCAGACGATGAGTCAGACGCCGTTGAAAGGTACCTAGCGTGTTGGGATATAGGACACTCGTGGAGGGTTCTTTAGCGGGGGTTTTGGGGTTTTGGTGTTCATTTGGAGATGCATTGGATTCGAGCACGTATACATAAGGTAGTCTGGCAGTAATAAATAATCTCTACCTCATTTCAATCCCAAGTCTGCTATCTTTAACCTATTGCTCATCACATTCAGCGCAGACAAAACCCGAAGAGCCCTGCAATGCGTCAAAGTATGGCATGTTGCCAGAGGTTTGTTCTAAAGATTTCAATGTTGCGCATGCTTTGCAGCCAATTTTAGTGTCTTTTGAAATGGATACTAACCACTTTCCATCAGATTTGGCGATGAGGCTGGCTCTACGTAATTGTGTACTGGCTTCTGGTATGGGTTCGGACCCAGAAATTTGACACTTATTACTACGGTTAGAGCATACGCATCATCAAGGACACAAGCTCTGAAGCAAAAATTCGGTCGCAGCAACAAGGTGTATTGGATGTATCCGCCCATGGTATCAAGTATAGAAATTCCAATAGTCCGCAGCTATGCTCCAATTCAATAGGCTTACCCAATGCGATTGGCATTTCGAGGAGTCAGTAATCCAGTCGTCAGACCGCTTCCCCATCCTGCAGTCTCTCTCTCTCCTCAGCCGCACCTCCTTCACGGCCATCTTTCCTCCGATTGCTACCCTTCTTCACTACCTCGGCTTCCTCATTGATCCTCCAGGTGAAGAACGCAGCTACGAGCGCTGCTAAGCCGCCGAATCTGAGCACCCAGCCTACACTAGTATCATACGGCTCCCCCCTGGGTTTCTGTGCAAGTTTGAAAATCGCCGACGACACGATAGTCGCAACAATCTGTGGTGCAGCCACAGCAACATTATGCAACCCAAGTATCACACCCGCCTGATCATCCTGCCTACCCACAACACCGCCATCGCTGTCATGGGGCCGAGAGCGCCGGCGGGCTTCGCTGTCCCGCTTACTGATTTCGGCGCTTATGAGAGCGAATGGCGCCCAGAGCGTTAGAGCCCAGGATACGCCAATGAAGCCTGTCAGGACTGTTGCTTGGAGAGTTGTGCGTACGAAGAAGGTGCACAACATGCAGAGGGCGAATAGGATGTGCGAGAGTATCCAGGCGCGGCGGAGGGTGAGCCATGGGATTTGGAAAAGGTTGAGGAGGCGGGTTATGCGGGCGTGGAGGCCTGCGGAGGGAGAGGGGGCGGGGGGGAAGAAAGATGTCATGGATACGGAGAGGATGCCGGGGGTTCCAGGGGTGTGGTGGTGGCCGGAGGAGGGGGTCTTGACGGTCGGTTCTGGGGCGCGGTAGGATGGGACGACGAACAAGGGGAGTAGCATGTTGGCGGAAAATGAGACGATGGCGAAAATTAGGAAGGCGAATGTGCCAACGCGGGTAGCGTTTTCCCAGGCTTTGTCGATTTCGGCGGGCGTGAGGTCCGGGTGGGCTGCGAAATAGTCGTTCACATCTAGTTGGCCGATATAGGTGGTCATGTAGAAGAGGAAGCCAAACCAGCCCATCCAATTGAAAAATTGGGCTTCGCAGACTTTGCGGATCTGAGGCGGGAGCCGTACGATGGAGTTGCAGACTTGGCGGAAGAATGATAAGAGACCTGGATTTGCGTCTGTTGGGGGACCTTCGAGGCGAGGGTCGCGTTCGCGGATGGAGAGAGATGATGTAAGGACGGTGCTGCAAAGAGCGAAGGAGGCGATCACGCAGAGGACCTGGAATTGGGTGCTTCCCAGCCAGGGGAAGATTCTAGGGAGGTTGACATAGCCAGACAGGTATCCAAGTATATTGCCTATGCCGGTGATTCTTCCTGCCCATGCATTGGCATCCTCTTGCTGATGTGTCGGCGCATTGTCTACTATGAAGGCACGAATTCCCGCCTGGACTGGGGCCAATTTAGCATGGTACAATTTGCATTATTGATCTCCAACTCACCAGTGTTGATTGCAAAGTCCAAGATGTAGACGAATGCAATTGCCCAAATGATCGAGCAGACTTGGACTCCGTGGGACTCAGAATTGGCTCCAAATATTCCAAGAAAGCCGTGAACAATTTCTCGAGTCCATGCCAGCGCGAGAAGAGAAACCGCCGTAGCCAGTGCCCCCGATATCATGAAAGGTATTCTCTTGCCATATTTGATGCGGCAATTGTCGCTCCTAATGCCAACATATGGTTGTACCAGCGTACCGGATAGTGGTCCAGCTATCCACACAAAAGCGAGCAGAGACTTGCTCATGCCCAGGGAAAGAAGGTAGGGCTATGCAGAATAGGCGATCAGCTTTAGCTCCAAATGTATTGTGGAGGCCATACGTACGGATCCATTTGACAACTCTGTAGCCCATGCTATTTGAAGCCTGCCGTCTGATCAGCACTCCAGGTTTTTTGTGCAACGCAAGCCGGGTTTGGGTCAGAGTACTCTCACCCTCCAATGCTCAAGGTAAGTATGAAGAGGTAGAAAACGCTTTTGGAATTTTCCACCTCTTCATCGTTCCAGTCGAGTAGTCCCGTAGGAGTATCATGATCTTCGGAATTACGCCAATCTTGGACCCGTATGGGCGATAGCAGAGGGGATTGTTCATTCAAGTCTAACGATGCCCCTCCACGGTTATGGCTTTTAGTGTTAGCTGAGGATGGTCGATGGTATAAGTGGCTAGTCTCTTGATCCTGCGATTGCCTGCTCGATGTTCTAGACAGTACCGGCCTTGTTGGCGATCGATCATGGGCCATTCAAGTCCTAAATCTATGCTACCGATGGTATCTGAAGTGCCGCAGGACGGGTATGCGCAAACCGCAGAACTTTTTCCTTTGGGTTGCGGGACTTCAAGCGCGATGGGCGATATCATTGATATTGATATGTTGGAAGAATTTCGGCGGTTATAAGGTAATGAGGGTCTCCATGACCTGCTGTTCCCCCATGGATGTGATCAATTTGATCAGGTGGGTCAATTGGCGGGGTAAGGATCGGTGGCTTGGAGCAAGAAAGGTAATCAGGTTAACGGAGTCGAGGTTACCAGTGTAGAATTCGAGAACCAGGGAGGAATTGGGTATAACTTTATGTCGGGATGTATTCAGAGAAAAGTACGGAAAGCACACAGTCAGCTCAGACAGTCAGCTCCGACAGTCAGTCCCTCGGGGGTAGGCTGCGGGCGCCATGATCGATTGAGATTGGCTCCCGCAGTCGCTGTAGATCATTTCAAGTGCCTGTCTCTGGTCCCTCGGTCCTTGAACGATGGAGGTGGAATCTCCAAGTGACGCGGAAAGAAAGAGCGCGCGAGTAGAGAGAAAGCACATACACTTTAAAAGTAACCCGCTTCTTATGTACGAAATCGATCAGGCTCATGATGCACCTCCAAATAGAGCTTGGTTGCCGTTCTGGCGACAAGCCTTAGCGCAATGTGAATAACTGCCTCGTCGACCCTGAAGCTTGCGTACTTTACCCTCAAACACCACTCGAATGAGTATACATCTTGGCAGGATGAGGTCGTTGTCGTTATTCGATTTATCAATACATGAGATGCTTATCCTAATTGCGTGATCCAATCCGGGAAGCTACCTTCGACGTGTACTCTGCGGTCATGGCTTCTCTCGTAGGCAATGCCATCTTTGAGCTGTTGAGTACGAGGCGCCCATATCACGTTATTCGATACCTTACTGACTTGTGTCTTGCAGAGAGACAGACCGACGAAGATGCTGATCCTGAGGATGGCGGTGGGTAGACTCTTGCTATCGCTCTTCCACTGCCTGGCTAACGTGGGGGTCCCTACAGAACCCGAGGCGGGTCAGAAAGAGATATTCTCCTCATGGGCCCTGTTCATCTTGATTATGCTCCTCATCGCCGCGCTCTTCGCTAGTTATATGTTGCAACATAAGAAGATACAGGCAGTACATGAGACCGTCATATCCATCTTTGCTGGTTGAGCACCCCTGACTTCAGTTTACAGCGGTATCCTTGCTGAACGTTGACAGGAATGGCTGCTGGGCTCGTCATAAAACTAACCGAAGGCACCTTTATCCAGAACACCGTCAGCTTCGATTACCAATTCTTCTTCAACCTACTACTTCCTCCCATCATTCTCGCCTCCGGATATGAGCTACATCAGGCCAACTTCTTCCGCAACATCGGGACTATCTTAACATTTGCATTCGCGGGAACATTCATCTCCGCAGTGGTCCTTGGACTGTTTCTGTGGCTCTGGACAAGAATACCGCTGGATGGATTCAAGATCTCTTTCGTTGAAGCAATATCAGTGGGGGCTACCCTTTCCGCGACGGATCCGGTCACTATCCTCGCAATTTTCAATACATACAAAGTGGATCCCAAGCTGTATACTGTCATCTTCGGGGAGTCCATCTTGAACGACGCCATTGCCATTGTCATCTTCGACACTGCGCAGAGGTACAAGCCAGACGGCAACCGAGGAGGTTCTCTGACCATTGCCAGCTTCTTTGAGGCCATAGGCATTTTCTTCCTGGTATTCTTCGGCAGTCTGGTGATTGGAGTTATCGTGGGAATTGGGACAGCACTCCTATTGAAGTTCACACTGGTTCGCCGGTTCCCCAAGATCGAGAGCTGTTTGGTCATTCTCATCGCATACGCCAGCTACTACTTCGCCAATGGAGCGATGATGTCTGGTACGTGCTAGCGAGTGGTATCTTGAAGTGACAAGGCTAATCATTCACCAGGTATTGTCAGCCTCTTGTTCTGCGGAATCACACTAAAACACTACGCTTACTACAATATGTCGCGACGTACACAATTGACTACGAAATACATGTTCTCGGCACTCGCCCAATTGTCCGAAAATTTCATCTTCATTTACCTCGGTTTGACATTATTTACGGAGACGACCTTATACTTCAAGCCATTGTTCATATTGACTACTATCATTGGCATATGTGCGGCAAGATGGTGCGCCGTATTCCCTCTTTCGCGAGCCATCAATTGGTTCATCCGCTACCGTGCGAAGCGACGAGGCAAGGATGTGGCCGATGAGCTACCATACTCCTATCAGGTGATGCTGTTTTGGGCAGGACTGCGAGGTGCTGTCGGCGTAGCGTTGGCTGCTGGCTTGACTGGGGCAAACGGACCAACCCTACAGGCTACAGTGCTCGTCGTCGTTGTGCTTACTGTTATCATCTTCGGTGGAACTACGGCGCGTATGTTGGAGATCATGGGGATTCGAACGGGAGTAGTGGAGGAGCTTGATTCAGATGACGAATTTGATATCGAGACAGCTACGAATGGCACATACTACAAGAGCGGTGGTAACGCTGTCGGCTATCTGCCGCAACGCAAGAGCAATGGAGTACAATTCGACAAGAATGGGCTACGGGTTAACGGCGGAGCTGATTCTGCTCATGGCAGCTACAGCAGCGGAACCCCAAGCGTGAGTCCTCCAAACCGACCTACATCAAGGAACAACTCGACTGTCGGCCAGCGGGAGAGGGACGTGATGCAAGCCCGTCAATCGCTCCTCGCACGGAGTGATGAAACTCCCAGCGATGAGGAGTTCTCTGATAGCGATCTTCCGCCGGCAGCCAAGACACGTCCACCAAAGAGGAAGCCGTCTCCACCGAGCAGATCTGGTGCAGCAGGGCCCTCTCATCCTACGACAGACCATCCAACAAGCTCTGATGTCCACCTGAGCGCCAGCGGAGCTATAAGTCAGCTCTTCTCCGGGACGGCCGATGAACAGGCAGCTTGGTTTACACAGCTTGACGAAGGGTTTATCAAGCCGAAGTTATTATTAGACCAAAATAGAAAAGGTGGAGGCGTTTGAGAATAACATTTGAGGTGATACCATACGATTGGTCGGCTTTGTGTAAATATGGAAGACGTTGAGGGAATACCTTACCTGCCTGGGTTGGCTTCATCGCATGCGGTTGTGTAGAATCCCGCGGCTTCAGAATAGCCCGCATACAGTAGAGATTTTCCATATCCTGGTATCGTTCACTAATCGCTGTTGTGGAATACGTGGTAGGTCAGGCAAAGCGGCAGAAGCAGCGAGGGGCAATCTCTTAGAGAAGTTGACTTCGTGGTTGGTTGAGAACAGTGGCCCAAGGAAGAATACGCTAAACTCTAAACGCTCGCTCAAAGAAACTCCAACACTAGGTATGGGCTTCTTCTGTACACAAAGTACTTCGTATTTATTCATGCTCGCTGATGGCTTGCAGACGTAAAGGGAAACGGTTATCATTGAACAGAGCCATAGCTATGCGCAAAATGAATGCGAATGTAGAGGATTACGTAGGGCAAAATTTTGTCGTCCAGCTTCGCCTTGGAACCCAGGAAAGCCCGATGGTCGCGTCCGGGGTGTGGGTTGGAGCTTCTTGACTTGATCATGAAGCCAGAGCATTCTTCCGGCAAGGTCTGCCACAATCAGTCATTCTCTTCCACAACACCATCCACCACGACGCATAACCTCATCGTCGTCGCCCTCCGCCAAGGCTACCATCCCGTCAATAGCAAGTCACGCTTTGGCTGGCCACCCTACATTACTCATGCGCGCTACTGAGGGACAATAGGATCTGCACCAGATGTGGCCTCATGAACCATCTTAATCATCCGTGATTGAAACTTGCAAATCGCCTCCATCGTCCCTTTCAAAGCCCTGCAGCACCATTCCATCACTTTTGATACTGCACCCGGATGGGCAACACCCCCAATGATATCCAAGAGCAGGAATCGCATGGTCTGGGCATGTTCCGCCTAATCACACAATGCCCTACGCTCCAGGGCCAGTGATGGAGAAGTCACCCGAGGAAGACGACCGTCGACGGAGAGAGTATCAAGCGCAGTCACCTACACATAGCCACCCTTACTCACCCATCAACCGGTCACACCCTCAAACTCCGTACAACCAATACTCTTCGCGGCCCTCTACGTCGGCAGCAATGTTGATGGCCCCCACCGTTAGCCCACGGCTGCCACCTCCACCATCACCCAAGATGAATGGTCCATCACAGAACGGCTCGATATACTCTCAAAGGGAATCGAGCGGCTCCACACGCTACGACCCCATATCGGAACATCGTGAAGGTCACGGGACTTCGAGACAGTCACCATATCATACACGATCGCCGAAAGAGGTACGCCAAACCCTTGAGCGACTAATGAACGTTGCACATAATGCCGTCTTTGGAGTGCTGACTCTCATTGTTTCATAGACTCGAGAAGCCGCGTCATATAACAGCCAGTACTCGGAGCCAAAAACGTCTCCGACGGCCTATCGCTCTCCTACCGTTGCTCATTTCGCACAGCACTCGCCTACATTCCCCAGTTCCCATGCACACCCGCCAAGCAGACGAAGTCCCATCCCACAGTCGCCCGCAAGAAATTACATCGAGTCTCCAGCGCGCGTTCAAGGCAGCTATAATTACACGCCGCAAACCAACGGGTCAATGGACCGCCCGTCATCACAAGGCACCCTTGATGAGGACGCTTCTCAGAATTACCCGCCGCCCGTTGAAACGCCAAAGGCCACGAGGACAAATCCGATGGCATTCTCCAGCATCCTTTCTAGCAACGCTTCGGAACCACCGAAATCAACGCCAAAGCCCCTACCCGCTTCGAAGCAGCTTAAGAGCTCATCGAACACTCCTAATGGTGACGCCAAGCCATCCTATACTCCATCGCGAAAGTCACTCTCCCAAGCGGCAGCGTCACCAAAACACTACCAGGCTCCAATGAAGCGACCGGTCAAGGCTGAGGTCGATGCTCCTATGTCCACGAAACCGTTCAGCAGCAGTAAAGGCAGGTGCCCAGCATCGGATAAGGAGAACGAAAAGGTCAAGAAGGAGATGGCAAAGATAGATGCAATGGAGCTTAGCGACATTGAATCATCGGAGTGGCAGGAAGCTAAACAGCAATACGTTTTATCTTCTCAAAAGCGGCAGCACGACGTTGAGGCCGCCGAGAACATCAAGCGTAAGGTATGTGAAGCAACGTCAAGCGCCTTCGGAATTTCTCCTATGCTAACACTATGCCTTTAGCGTCGTCGGACAGTCACATCCAAAGCAGCGTCGTTGCAACTAGGAGCGGTTGCTGAAGCTGGTAGAAACAGGTTCCGTAACATTTACGAAGCCGCTGCCCTCGAAGAAGTCCAGCGTAAGGAGGTGGCAGATGAGAAGGAACGCAAGAAGGATATGCAACGCAAACGCCGCCGCGAAAAGACCATTCAGCAACAAACCCAGCTACAGAAGGAGGCTCTGGAGAAATCAAAGATGGCTGACGATGAGGCCGAGCGAGATAAGTTTATGAGGGAGGCGCAGAAGGCCGAGAAGAAAGCCAAGACTACAAAGCGCATACTGGAGCAAGGCGATGTTCCGGAAGAGATCCGCGAAGTCACGCCCATGGCACCAAACCTCGAAGGTGGAACCATGGGCACGTTCCAGACTGGCAGCTTCCAGTCCCCTGAGCCTCCGAGGAAGAAGGTCAAGGGACCAATAATACGACCAAAGAAATCGAAAGAGAAGAAGCAAGCTGAGAAAGATGCTGCTGAGGCAGGTTGGGCTGCTGGATGGGTTGGTAATCAACGTGAGCCAGAGGATTTGGTGATGATTGCGCCAAAGGAAGAGAACCGGAGAGAAACCCTCACAAGGGAAACAAGAGAAACCAGGCAGCCTAGGGAGACCGCACAAGAGGCATCACCTGGCATACCAATGTTAACCAACTATGCCTCGAAAGGATACCAACAAATATACGATCAAATATGGAAGGACATCGCACGGAAGGATGTCCCCAAGGTTGTTAGAATCAAAGACAACTCCCTCTCCACAAAGCAGTCCAACCTGCGTAAGACCGCCCAGCTGGCGTGTAAGGAAGCTCGAAGATGGCAGCTACGTACGAACAAAGGCACCAAAGACGTCCAAGCTCGGGCAAAGAGAAGCATGCGTGAGATGATGTCCTTCTGGAAGCGCAATGAGAGAGCAGAACGAGATCTGCGGAAGGTTGCCGAGAAGCAAGAGCTTGAGAATGCAAAGAAGGCCGAAGCAGATCGCGAATCCAATCGACAGAAGCGGAAGCTCAATTTCTTGATCTCGCAGACTGAATTGTACTCGCACTTCATTGGCAAGAAAGTCAAAACCGATGAAGTAGAACGATCCACAGATAGTCCTGACGTTGGGCTCTCTACAGAAACTGTGAAGCCTGGGAAGCCGGATGCACGTACGATTACTTTACCAGACAGCGTGTGCAAGGTCGGGACCAAAGTCACCAACTTTGAAGATCTCGACTTTGACGCTGACGACGAGACCGCTCTCCGAGACGCTGCGATGGCGAACGCACAAAATGCTGTTGAAGAAGCCCAGAAGAAGGCTCGTGCGTTCAACCAGGGCGAAGAAGGGCAACTGCAAGCATCATTCGACGACGGCGAGATGAACTTCCAGAATCCTACAGGCTTAGGGGATATTGACGTTGCACAGCCCAAGATGCTGAACGCTCAACTCAAGGAGTATCAGCTAAAGGGTCTTAATTGGTTGGTCAATCTTTACGAGCAGGGCATTAATGGAATCTTGGCAGACGAGATGGGTCTTGGCAAGACCGTGCAGTCAATATCAGTCATGGCCTACCTTGCTGAGAAGCACAATATCTGGGGTCCGTTCCTCGTCATCGCCCCCTCCTCGACATTGCATAATTGGCAGCAGGAAATCACGCGGTTCGTTCCTGGTCTTAAGTGCTTGCCCTATTGGGGAAATGCAAAGGATCGAAAGGTCCTGCGCAAGTTCTGGGACAGGAAGCACATCACGTACAATAAGGACTCACCCTTTCACGTTCTTATCACCTCGTATCAGCTGGTTGTGCAAGACACACAGTACTTCCAGAAGATCCGATGGCAATACATGATTCTCGACGAGGCCCAGGCTATCAAATCTTCCCAGAGTTCAAGATGGAAGAGCTTGCTAGGATTCCACTGCCGCAACCGTCTGCTTCTTACCGGTACCCCAATTCAGAACAATATGCAGGAATTGTGGGCTTTACTCCACTTCATCATGCCTAGTCTCTTCGATTCCCACGATGAGTTCAGTGACTGGTTCTCTAAGGATATCGAGAGCCACGCGCAGAGCAACACGAAGCTCAACGAAGATCAGCTGAAGCGGCTACACATGATCCTCAAGCCTTTCATGCTGCGGCGTATTAAGAAGCATGTGCAAAAAGAACTGGGTGACAAGATTGAGGAAGATGTCTTTTGTGATATGACCTATCGGCAACGAGAATTCTATGGCAAGCTTCGAAATCAGATCAATGTCATGGATCTGGTGGACAAGGCTGCTATTGGCGACGATCACGATACCGCAACTCTGATGAACTTGGTCATGCAGTTCAGGAAAGTCTGCAACCATCCTGACCTATTCGAAAGGAAGGATACGAGCTCACCTTATGCATTGGCATACTTCGCTGAGACGGAATCTTTCCTAAGGGAGGGTAACAATGTCAATGTCGCCTACTCGACCAGGAATATGGTTCAGTATGACCTCCCTCAGCTTCTTTGCAGCCCTGAAGCCAGACTAGACATGGCTGGCCCCGGCAATGCGAAAGCTGGCTTTCAGCGCAAGTACGTCATGGAGATGATGAACATCTGGACGCCAGAGAACATTCAGAAGAGCACAGCAGGCCGTTCAGCTTTCTCTTGGATGCCTCTCGCGAACACATCAGCAAGTGAGGTACATACAGCCTCCCACAGGGGCCTGGCTGAACGAGTGGTGGACCTTGCAAAGAACTCTCCTCGTCTCGCAAGATTTAACGTTGTTTACGATGAAGCCGACGAGATCAAGTACACACCAGCATATGCTATGCTCAAGGTTATGGAGCGCAATAATCTTAGCCCCCTCGCCGAAATGGGTGCGGATCAGCGCCTAAAAAGTCTTCTGGATGTCTCCAAGGACGTTTTCCAATGCAAAGGGCTGGATACTATGGAACAGTGTGCTAGGCCCAAGGCTTCAGCGCCACCAATCCAAATCACGTGCTTCGACCAGGCTTCACAAGCAGAGAAGGAGAATGAGATGTTCAACATTCCACTGCGCAAAGCTCTCTTCGGCCTCTCCGAGAAAGACGAAGCAGCTCTCCTTGACGCCAAGATAGATCCTTCCAAGTACCCTGTGACGAATCTGCTCCCAGCGCCATCATCGCAGAAGTCCAAGTTCACTAATATCCAAGTCCCATCCATGCGCCGCTTTGTCTCCGACTCTGGCAAGCTGGCCAAGCTCGACCAACTACTTCGTCAACTCAAAGATGGCGGACACCGTGTCCTTCTCTACTTCCAGATGACTCGCATGATCGATCTAATGGAGGAATACCTCACCTACCGCAATTACAAGTACGTCCGGTTGGATGGTTCAACCAAGCTCGAAGACCGACGAGACACAGTTGCCGACTTCCAGACCAAGCCTGAGATCTTCGTCTTCCTGCTCTCCACTCGTGCAGGCGGTCTAGGCATCAACTTGACAGCCGCTGACACCGTCATCTTCTACGACTCCGACTGGAATCCTACGATCGATTCGCAAGCTATGGACCGAGCCCATCGTCTAGGTCAGACGAGACAAGTCACAGTCTACCGTATGATTACACGTGGCACCATTGAGGAGCGTATTCGAAAGCGGGCTTTACAGAAGGAAGAGGTACAGCGCGTCGTCATCTCTGGCGGCAGCGGCGCTGGCGTGGACTTCAACACCCGAAGCAAAGAAAACCGAAATAAGGATATCGCGCTTTGGCTTGCGGATGACGATCAGGCTGAGTTAATTCAGAAGAAAGAGCAGGAGATTGCGGCGAAGACTGAGGATGGGAAAAAAGGTGGGAAAAAGAAGGCGGGGGGAAGGAAGAAGGAGATCAATTTGGATGATATGTATCACGAAGGTATGTGCTCTTCCTCACCTCAAGACTATGGTTCAGCATGCTGACGGTGTTCGTGCGATAGGCGAAGGTCACTTCGACGACGGCAGCAACAAGCCCTCCGGAGCAGCCACGCCGATGGAGCAGCCTGAGCCTGCGGCGTCTGGTAAGAGAAAGGGAATATCGAAGAAAGCGAAGACTGCGAAGCAAAGACTCGCTATTGCGGATGGGTCTGGGTTGTAATGAAAAGGATGTAGGAACAAGGAAAAGAGCATACATGCATGGATGAACGGATATGGACCGAGGTAGGGATTATGAACTTGGCGTACTACAGGCATGCGGTGGTATGTGTTTGTCTGTATCATAAAATGGTGGGCATCTCGGGATTGAACTTATCGCCGGCTGAGCGAACGCGGGCAGCGCTGTGGGTGGTCTCTCATTTAAGCGTGGGAGCAATGCATGTTATCTGTGTCACTGTTTGTTCGTTCGTTCAGCATGCAACTTGCTCCCTGTTAACTACCGACATGCTAGTTTGGAAAGAACTAAGCTCCAAGTAACATGACTTCATTTAAGAGGCAGATGCGAGATACAAGCCTAGCAAAAAGGCCCCTGACGATTGTGACTGGTAAAAGATGAAGTCTGCCATGGGACTCGAGCGGAAGCCACAGCACGGTTCAAGGGCTTACCGCCGACCCAGGTGTCCGTTTCTGACGACAGAAGCTCTTTCGGTCGCTTCATGTTTCTACCTTGGATGCTCGTTTTCTCGCGAATTCCTTGTACCAGCTCCCGCTGATGTGATCATCTTGTGAGTCTAAGCGAAAGCCATAGGCTGTTGGTGCTCCTCTGACAGAAAGCTGACCACCAATTACCCTTCGAGAGCGTGCCGAAGTCTTCGATCGCGACTGGTGTGTCTGAGAGCAAGAAATCAGCCATACGTGTTAGCTTCGTAGGGCTACCTTCACGTTCTTCACCTCTATTTGCTGACGTCAGACCCGAGTTTTTCGAGACACCAGAAGAATGGGTGAATGTACTAACGGCCGCATACACCGGAAGCATGTACCATTGCTTCACGCAGGGCGAGCAGCGCAAGTTCTTCAAAGTTCCCTGAAACCCTCCGCAGTCACCCGCAGCATGTCTGCGAGGCCAGGGACTAGTCACTCGCCCTTCGATGGCAGCGCTCCGTGGCGCGAACAATGGGTGCTTGCAGTGACATACATTCCCAACGAGATATGGCTCCTTACCACCAACGCTGCTAGTGCATGCGGAAAAGGTACTCGATGAGCGCGACCCGGGATTCAGCTTGGCTCTTCCTTTTTGCGTAGCTTGCAGAGTTCCTCCTAGCATCGTTGTTGCCAAAACCTCACTCGCATTGTAGCCAAATGTGAAGACGTGTGCGCCTGCTGTCGAGCGAAACACTTGTCTACCCTTCTTCTCTGGGGTGTTAGGGCGAGAGTGGTCGTTCAGGATAGGTGAACGAGATTATGCGGGGACCTAAGCTGTCTGGTTCACGACTGGGCTACGTGCCCTGTCGGCTTGTCCTCGAGCCCCTTCCTCCGTGCAGCTCATACCTGGGCTTCTCAGTGCTTATGGTGGTGCTCGAGCAGCTAAGCCTTGGTAGGTCCACAGTACTTATTCACTCCTCTCACTGTTACTGTTAGGGGAGCAGTCAGAACCGGATGTTCCAAATCATTTTCCTCAGGTCTGCGTCTCATTACAAGAGTGCAAAGTACACCAGAGCCGGGCACGTCATCGAGGCCGAGACCCATGCATTTGTTCTTACCCTGAGCTTGAGGTTAAGGAATATAACGCCGCCTTGAATATCATGTCTGCAAATACCGTGGACTTCGCGGACGGATTGGCTTTGTGGAGCACGTCTTGAGACTCCTGGCATGCTATCGATGCAAATCTTTGTGTTTGACACCACGTCAGTACATATACCTTAATCATATATATGGGAGGATATATACTATGACGATTGAAGTATTAGTGGCATTCTCGCCAAGCTATTTCAACGCAGTCCTGACATTCTAGTGTCCAACGACAATCACTAGGCGGAGCACACCAAGGCAACTCAACTGCCAAAGCTTGTTGGTATACCTTGTTCACAGTCGCGGTAACGATGCATGAGTTCCTTGAATTCGGTCTTGTTTACATCTACAAAGTCCCGGTATAGAGGATCGAGTCATAGAAGAGAAGAAGGCCGCTCCTTGCATTTTTAATACCATCGCCTCACTCCTCGGTATGGTAGACTAGGGGTCCTGTAATCGATGGTCAGCATATGCGAGTCATGACTCTGGTACGACTGACCATGACAGTAGATCTTCCCAAAGGGATTTGACCCTCGCAGAACCAAGCTCGACTTACGCCTACCTCAGAGTTCCTTACCTCATTGCGATCCAAGAACCTAGTCTCTACTGTCCATTGAGCAGAGCGAAGCCACAAGACCAATGCTGCTAACAATGGGGGCTACTAGCCTGAAGACGACCGAGTACTTATAATGCAACTCCATCTCCTATACTGTAATTCCTGCGAACCAGGCCAGCAGCACGACAACGAAGAACGCAAACCGCGCATGCTTGCGGTAGAATACCGAAATTGAAAAGAAAGAGTATGTCTGTCAACCAGAAATAGCCTTTAACGTCGCAGGGAGCCCTGCTAGTACAGCGCTCCCTCACAGAATCGGAAAGCTAGTTTTGGATCTTTCTCTGCTCTCACGAATCGGGTTTGGTAATGCAGAAAGCGCGTCAAGATCGGATCATTTGTAGTACGTCACCATAGCTCCAGCATACTGATTTCCAGCTCATGTTCCTCGACATGCTGAAAGGCTCGTTTTTGCACCAGGACGGCTATTGCCGAAAGCTCTAATCCGAGTACCGTTGCAGCGAGAGTCAGTTCCTCTTTCTCCGGGGTTTTATAGCTGTAGGATGTCCCTGCATGTTATGTCGAAAAGTGAGCGTGCATACGTTCGCTTCAGTGATTGGAGCTTCTTACAAGTCTCTGGTGAGCAATCGAGATTCTCCATCGTCCGAGAACGTGCTGATGAACGTGAGAGGATGCGTTGCTTCTCTGGGGTCACCGGTACGGTGAGGTTGGTCGCCATACTGAGGTGTTGAGTTGAGTTGAGTTGAGTGGACACCATATCTTCAGACAATCGAAATACAGAGGGTGAGATTCCACCCATGTGCCAAATGTCTTGTACTCTACCTAGCGAAAAAGTTTTGGTAACCTGTACAGGAGTGCCTACCTTCTTAGGTTCCTCTTCGATCAGTGAAGATGGAGGACACGGAATTCCATTGCTCGAAATCATCCTTCTTGGATCCAATTTTGGGGTTGTCTGGGGTTTCCCATTCAAGCCTGTCTCATCTGATCTTGCCTTGCTTACCACCGCAGACAAGTCTGTTGTCCTCGGATGTATTCTCGGAGCCCCGTGGAAACGACCAGGAACCAATGCTTATTGGAACAAACCGGTATGTAGATGCGGTCACACTCGAATCTATCGATGTTGTCAATGTCGGTGCACTTCGACAACCGCAACCCACGTGGATTCCATTCATTCATCTCGATTTTGGCGAGGCTTTACGTCCAGCCTAAGCCACCGAGTGTTTGATGCATCAATCCTTGTTTATCCGATCATATAGCACCTCATCATTCCCAAACAGGATTTCCTCCATTTCACTGTCAGATTCGTCATCTCATCCAACTATACAGCACCTTATTATCCCCAAAAATCACGTCCTCCATTCCACTGTCGGATTTGTCATCCCCCTCAGGCCGCTCATTACTTCCCGAAAGCTCTGTCTGTTGGTTGTCTCCCCGGGCTTCTGATGCATCTTGCGTCTCCTCCGTTGATGCTGGTGGATCCCATGCTGTACCGTCATCAAAGTTACCCTTCCTATCTTGCCGTTCCATAGACACAGCCGTATCGAAAGGAGACTTCATGTAAGCTTGTAGGAAAGTCTTATGAGCGTCCATGATGACGTATAGAGGCTGGACATTTTCTTCGTTTTGGTTGTAGTCCATTATGGCCTTGCGTACATTGAAGTACTCCTTCTTGGTCATGGCGCTGCCAATCTTAGTCCATGGGGCATGATCTCTGAGCAGCAGGGAGATAAATTGCCGGCTGAGTACACTGATGTAAAGGCTTGGATACCTTGGAGCCATATGGAAGGAGAAATAATTACTTGCATATAAATATGGTATATATAGTATTGAACGGGATCGCTTGAAAGAGACGAGTAATGGATTTGGAAAGATGTTATGAGATACCGCTAGTTAGCGAATTCGTCTGAACGTTAGCTGAAGTAGATGCTCAGTCGAGGAATGATTTCGTTCACGTCTACGGAATATCAAGCGGAAGAGTGCTTTGATGAGCTCGCATACGCTCTCTGAGTGATTGGTGCTGTTCTTCGTGTCAAAATCCAAAGCTAGAGACAGTGTATTTCCGGACGTGTGTACAAAGTACATGGCAAGTAAGTTCTTCGACAATCTAGCGTTGGGAATAGATCATAGATGAGGTCTTCAAGGCGAGTGAAGCAGTTGAGTGAGCAAATTTTGGTACAGGTTACCACAATCATTGAGTAGGAGGCACATTAGGGTCTGAAAGAGCAGGTGTTTTGAATGGTCCTCGCTATCTCCCGTTCGTCTTGTTTCTGTACGCCACTGGTGATCCTTGGCTGAAGAGGAATATCGGGCCATTAGCTTTGACCAGCGCAGTGGATGCATGGCCCTAGGCAAAGTAGTATGAGTCTCCCATACTGAGATACATCATGAGGGTGACATTAGCCTGTCCCTGAGTCCTACCTTGAAACAGTATGCGCTTTGGTCCGAGCAAGATGGAATCCTCAATCTGTCTCTGATCCGTACATGGAAGCCATCAGGCTTTTGATCTTATCCGCATGACCTTGTGGCCTGCATGATCTTCTGACCAAACGACGAGAATAATTGAATGTGCCCAGGCTCCAGGTGATCACTCTTGGATGTCCATAGCAATTGCCATGATTTATGGTATGGAAACACTCGTCTCCGTGAATTTTTTCGCCTGCTTTCTCGCCTGCACTCCGAATTTGTCTTTAGTAAGTTTGTGTCCGCGACCTGGACATTGGTAGAAGACAGACGGCGGATGAAAGGGCGGGTATCGACAGCATCTATAGACCCGTCTCCCACGAAAGACAGGTCGGCATTCTCTTCGTGGATCATGTTGAGCTTTCGATGCTCCTCTGTGATGCGTGATATGCAGAGCTACTGATAAGTGACACGACTCCATTTGAGATGACCTGTAGAGTCGTGCAAGGGCCTAGAATCTTATCAGCAGAAGAGCCTTGTGCTTTAAGCCATAAATGTCTTCGGATTCAGAAAAGTGGCACAGCTAATCTTTTCAAAGCTCGAGGCTCTTCACAGCACCACCAGACGGCAAGGGCAAGGATAGTGATCTTGGTGTCCTTTCCAGGGATTCCCAGAATAACAGCCGCAGCATGGTATCTATCACTAGGAAAGTCCTTCAAATGTTGCCCAACCACAAGCGAGTAGGGCGCCTGAACCTCGAGCGAGAATACATCTCTGTGTGGACCTAGGGCACATGAAATGGAGAGAAGTTCGCGTGGACGGGGCGAGACGTGCGAAAGCTTGGACAACCGAATCCACTGTATCTAGCTTTGTTCGGGGAGACCAAGTCGCCTGTACTGCTCTCAGGTAATGTGATTTGATCCGTTGGGGCTCTAACCAGGTCCGAAGTAACAGGGGGCGGACGATCAGAAGTCGAGCGCATTCCTGCATACGGAGGCAAGCAAGGCTTCGAGGCCTACTCCGCAGAGCTACGCAATGGCCGAATGGTGGCACTGGTCACTGAACTCTGGCAGAGCGAAATAGATCATATTCATCCAGCTCCTGATTGTCAAGAAGGCTGCAAGGGACCTTTATGATGAATCGAGCCAATGATTTCACAATGCCAAAAAGGCAAGCTCATGAACTGAGATTGGCAAGACAATACTTCGACTGTGACTCAATCTTGTCTCGCAGGAATGAATCGCAAAATCAGATTTAATGAAGCCCTTGACGCTCAGGGCTATTTGAGAGTCAAGTTTCAACTCCATTAGTGGTGATCTAGAGATTGGTCTTCAGTATGGGTAATGTAGCTGCTGACTGTCACATCGGGAGGATCTCGCCATGAGATGCGAGGGACTTAGCTAAAGCAATCAAGAAAAAAATGCGACAATATTCATCGGGACCCATCCCTCAGATTTGACAATAACTGACAGCAGTCTGCAGTTGTCGAATCGATCGAGTGGTCGGGTTGAAATGATCTGGGGTATGGCCACCCCGGAGGTCCGTCCCTGACACGAGCGGCTACTCCAACTCGTGAGGCCGTCCGAAGACGTATAGTCTTTCACGAGGTTGTAGGGTTATTTTGGCGGAGTAACGCGTCTTATGAGGGATCTCGTCACATTTTACGACATCCCAAACCCACAGAGAGGAAAGGTCGTAGCCTGCGGGCGGCCAGGTCGCCGCATCCTTTGTAAGCTTATGGTACGCTTTCGCACGAGTACTCGTGACCATAACGTATGGTATGTGTTGAGGAACAATGACTGTGCCGCTGTGCTGCAGTACGTAAGGTGCTTAGTTTGGTTATGTGGAGAGCGTTGAGAATGATATTCCGTGCCCAAATCAAAAAAGAAGTCAAGATAGCTGCCCCAATTGATAAATAAGGTAGTGAGCAATCGCTGGACCTACCAACCGCATATCCTGCTCATCATTCAATTTAGCCTGATGAATCTTGCTATCAGTGTGAAGTTCTCGAAGATTGTTTTCGGATGACATGACTCCCATTGGGAAAGTTTTGATTTTGCTGTTTTGAAAACCGTATCTCTAAAGCGGATAGAGACAATATCTTGCAGCTGAGGTGACACTTCGAGCTCAAACGTAGTCCGTTCTTCCAAGTCCAGTCAAAATCTGAGTCTTGTAAGTTGTCATGTGAACATCAATTGGGCAACCTGTGGGGTAAGATACTTACCATAAGCAGGATATCTTACTTTAGTTCCAGCTTTGCCTTCTGCTTCTCTTGAGCATCGACTGTCTGCTGCAATGCAGCACTTCTTTCTTTCCGATATTTGATTTCCCTCATCAGCTCTTCGTTGGGATTTTCGAGACCTCTGACTACTACAAGAAGACTTTTCCTATCGATGGCTGCCTGCGGTTCAGAAGCCTGCTCCAACAACGAGGTTGATTGCGTCGGTCATCTCAGGTGTTACATCGATCATTGATGACGGAGATGGAATTGAAGGGATTGAGTGAGATGAGGAGGGGAAAGGCCATCATTCACGAATTTTTGCGAGAGTGTGCGTATTTCAGATATTTATATAATTGGGTAAGTTGATGGCGCATGGCCGGCCGGATACTATTCACTGCAGATGTGACATCTGAGTAGGGAAGACGGAAAGTGTAAGAGCGGCATCCGTGAAAAAAACGTGAGCCTCATGCACTTCGGCCTTTCAACTAGTATGAGCGGTCGAGGACCAGGAAGAATGATGCCGAACGTGAAGATTGACCACTCTCCCTTGATATCCACAGATGAGCTCGAAAATTCTTGGCGAGGTAACGTATGTGTGAATGATATGAGAGAGTACGCCATTTAAATATAATGGCAATGTAAGAGGAGTGATGGAATGGTAGACGCTCACGTTGGCCAAAATTCTTGGTGCATGAGCTGGGCTGTAATATCCCACCTGCGAGAGCTACCCAGAGTTCCCAATTAGCGCAAGTTGATGTCTATATCTCGATGTTATCCTTGTCACAAGAGACAGAATATAGAGTTTGGCTTACTTCAGTACCTGTCATAGTTTCTGCTGGGGCTGGATTGAGATGTTCGTCAAACTCGGACTTGGTCAGACAGGTTTTTCCCATTTGTTGGCAATCCGGAAAGAGCGCTATATTTTGCGGAAATGTGGTTGCGGCCAGCTGCGAGGGATGCAGTCAAACTTTTGCTTCCAGTCCCTCCTCCACGAGCGTACAGTGGAAGGAGGTCGTGTCATCTTGAAAGCTTAGATGTGGCAAGAAAAGGTCAGCGAAGATTGGGAGCGCCCGTAGTAATGCGGAGGTGAGTGACTTCCACACCTCTCAATCTTTGTTGGTGGCTCTTGCTCGCTCCTCAAGAGCATCAGCGGCTTCTTATATTGTGCTGTATGGCAAAGAATGTGTGGCTTGCTACTGGAAAATTTACCCCTTTACTTGGTTCGATGGCGGCATTTTGCTCAAGTGAAAGCGTTGTCAATTATATAGAAGACCATCAAATGAATGTGCAGAATTGAAGAATCTAGACCGCTGGTGCAAATTTCGCACCTGTGTGTTTGAGTAGGCGAATAAGTAGCTGGATGGTAAGAATCGGTAGGAATTAGTACCTTCATGAAGCGAAATTCCTGTCACATCCACACAATGTGGAAGTATAAAGCATGACCTTGGTGGAAATGATGGTCGACTAGAGTTGTGATCCGTCAATTGTCGTGACTCGAGAGGGCAAAAGGTTCTTGGAAGAGAAGGACGCAGACAAGCTCGATGAGACCGTTGGTGATGATGTCGTATGAACGAATTGCACTGGGATTTCGTGGAATGATATAGGTAATGATAGTGGTGATAAACCTGTCGATGTCTTGACCCATAGGAGGTTTGTCGATGCTAAGGAAGGTGGAATACACAGGTTCTCAATGGATGAACGCTCGAGTATTTATTTGATGTGGGGCACTTCAAGATGTTAGCCTTGATAGCGATTGCAGCCATCTCCCCGTCCGTCATCTCCGATGGTACCGACTCCTTTCTCGATTCTCTAGACTTAAGGTCAATCCAGAAGTTTTTCCTTGTGTTCATTGGTCGGCTTCTTACCGTGCGCGGATTCCCAAATGTAGAGAATAAGTCCCTGTCCATCATAACGCGATGATCTCCAGCAGATTCGCCATGTGCATACGAGCCGTACTTCTCGACCAGTAGCTTGGGAATTTGCGACGTTATCCAAGTTTACTTTGCTCCTGTGAGAAAGTTAGCTTTCAAGATCGAAAGCTTGGCTTGCTCCGCTTTAGAAGTTTGATCTTCGAGCTCAGACATTCGTTATTGGCTTCTTCGACCTTCTTCTGATGGGTGTGTGTCTCCGCTCTAAAGTCAGTCTTCTCCTGCTCCAAGCGCCTATTGTCCTCTTCTAACTCCCTGAACTCGGTCTTCAACCTACTGAAGGCATTCTGATAGCGTTGCTGCAGCATATCGAGCCCTTCTTGAGCCTTATGCCACTCTAGTAAGCCTCACGACTCATGGCTCGGCCCCTGAGGGAGTGATCCCATTGATTTACAGCATCTTGATAAATGAGACCCTCTTCATTTGGCAGGAAAGGCGCTTCTTGCACCAACCTCTTGATGGCAGGCCCAATAGTAATAGGCGTGCCGCTCATGGCGAGTAGAAATGGAACTCCTATTTGGAAGCACGTCTGTATGCAGGTAGGCGGGCCAGGGTTCGTGAACCTGAAAAGGTCCTCGAAAGGCTGCACGAGCATTATAGAGGAAAAGCAAAAGGCGCGAAACTCATTTGCATGTCAGGCAAATGGGCTAATGCTGAAGCCACCTGGTGGCCTCTCAATTTACCTGTCTGTTATTCCTGTAAGGAATAGCCTGCGTGAGGTAGTCGGTTGAACACATATGTTCTGGGACATTGTGCTGAGGTCAGACACGACATGAGACGTTCTCTGGATGGTTGGGGAGGGTGTATAATGAACAGGAAGTATAATGGTATTCCTCTTTTGGCGATGGCGATGCACAAGGCGGGTTTTTAAGTGTCGGAACAAGTATCCGAACGCGAGCCATGAGTACACGTAGATAATGAAACAATCCATATAATAGATATCAAAATTTGCTCAGCTTCAGCCACTCCGGGCCAAAAAAGATCAGGAAAGTGAACAGGAAACACCTTCACATTTAAAAAATGTGCCATTCGTCAGAGAAAATAGTGTGGTCGGATATTCCTTTTCGCTATAGTGATAAATGAGATTCGTGAGAAATGTGCACTTCATTAGCGATCGTAATGCGGCAGTGAGCCGAAAGCCAGTGGTTTCGTGCTCTCTCAAGATGCCAAAGAGACATTCAACCATGTGAATATAGGAGCCATGTTTTGCCCTTGGGCTGGTAGTGCTGAAAGGAATGAATCTGGGTCCACTGTCCCTAGACACAGGTCGCGTGTGTCTGCCTCAATCATTGGTTGTTCTACTACACTAAGTCAGCGGGGCACTTCTCGCTCGGTCAAGAAGCGCTTACACGCTGTACGGTTGTCCCACATCACGAACTCCTCTCTTACGCATGTATGCATATGTAGAAGAGGCAGGCTCAAAGGATAACGTCTCAAATTACACCCACGGCCTATATTGATTGGCAATGTAGATCCCAGTGCCAGTCACAATGTGGGATAGCAACAGCAGTAAAAGATGAATGCTGAGACCCACTTGAGAATCGTGCCATTGATCGTGAGTTTTGAACAGTCAGGGTCCAAGATCCAGATTGAAAGGTGAAAAAGAAGGTGCAGATATCTTACCGCATGGTGTGGCGCTGATGCCTAGACTTCCGCAAATTCGCGCCTGGTACACCTTCGGAGATATCATAGAATGACATACTGCTTCCATATCTTGGCAGCTTATTGTCGATCACCAAAGCCTTACCTCAAACCCAGACAGATAGCAGTGATTTTGTCTCGTCTCCCTGTTACAGATTCACACTGTTTGTGCCGCTTCATCCCATTTGTATGTCACTGGAAGGCGCACATTAGCAGATTCTATAAGAGTGTGTTGGAATTCAACTTTTCCGCCTCATCAACAGCCGAGCGGGCATATACAGACCGCTCCATTCATAGATAATCAAACCGTCGTTCCTCGGTCAGGCAAAACCTAGCGGGGTCTGTTAGATAGAAACGGACCAGATACAGGATTGTGGTAGGGTTCGCGTTGCTGGGATCCAGAGGTCCAATCTCTCGTCCGTGGACGTTGATGATGTCATCTTGATCTTCTTCAAAGCTCTCCTCTGGCTCCTGCTTGACTGGACACGGCTTTAGCTTCAGCATCTCGGTGAGATAGCAGCATATGGTGGACAGGACTGCTTTGTCTTTCCCTACCTGGTGGGCAAGCTTACTGACGACGAAATCGTAGCTTGCTAGCTCGCGTTGTATCAGCTCTGAACTGTCTGCAAGCATGCGTAGTAGGAATGAGGGCCAACATTGATGAGGGCGGCTTGCCACGGGAGGAGCGACCTTTAGGTGGTTAAGGCTCTCAAAAGAGGCCATCCAGCCGCGATTAGTGTTAGTTTGTGTCCTTGGGTGTTGAGCTGAACTTGCTGAAGTGGAGGACAGGAGTATAGGGGGCTGGCCTGTGTGAAGATACGTCGACAAGGAAGAGCTGGCCTTTCTCCGACTGCAGCGAACCTAGCTTGTGAAAACAGATCGATACGCTGCCACTTCGTGATTCCTGATAGAGTTGCGCACGGACGTGATCCTTTCGGTGTAACCTATCGAGCCTCAAGCGGGGGTAATATCACAAATTTCTGTCCATACCACGCCGTACCTTTATGTCGACGGATCAGAACTCTCGGCAAGATCTCTCGAAATTTGTAGAGTAGACCTTAGAGCTTCGGATCGCTGAGAGTCATGCTGGCCTCCAAGAATCCCTTGTATTGAATTGATGGTGTTCTTGCATCTCATACTCCTCCCTAGTCGAGAATGGACCCCATAGATCAGGGGTCCCCGTCCCGAAGTCTCGGATGGATTAGGAGCACGTGATCGATAGTAAAATTTTTCCTCAGTGATGCGAGCAGTTCCTTACACAGGGATTATCTGGATACTTTTTCACCTCTCTGTTCACTTCCGAAAATAAGTCTGCTAAGCGTATCGTTGACTTTCTCGAGCGTCTGCTCCGATGGCTTTGTCCAATTCCTACTCAATTTCAGAGCCAGCTTCGATGAGCATATCGTACTCATGCTTCGCTTCGGCAGCGTCTTTTTTGAGAGGCCAGGTCAACGGAATCGAACAATTCCTCAAATGCCGGATGAGACTTCAACCTCAAGGTCTTCCATCATATTCAGTCTCAGAGGGAAGTTTCGCAGCGTGTTATAAACACTGGACTGTTATTCGGCTGATCCTCGCGCCCCAAAATAAACGCGCACAAGGTAATCCTTATGGTCCTGGTTGTCTTTCGCTTCCTTCTGTGCTGCTTCGTCAACATTCCAAGCCACCAATTTCACACGGTAGCGCGTCAAGCCCATGCGTGGGCGCTCTCGCTCCATCATCCTCTCGATCATTCCGAATACATTACCATCTAGAAGAATGACTGTCTGCTCGACTACTTGAACTATCGCCGGATTCTTGGGTGGAGCCATTTTTAAGGACTCGGTGGGGCGGTGAGGGCGGTGGAAATGCAGGTCGGGTCGTGGTTATAAGATGGCTTTTTGGGGGCAAAAGATGGCCGTGGGAGCGTTTGTTAGGTGATGATTGATCTTCTGAGCGAGTCATAGCATGTCAGTGAGAAGATTCGGTACTCACGTCATCGGCAATGGACTCTGCCTGCTTCTCTGCAGCTATCTCTTGTCGTGTCATGGCGCTCAAAGGCCGTAGACCCCTCCCAGCTCTGCTGGTCTTCTTGACTCTTGAAGTTGACATCGTGTCGTGGGTTGGGTTCGGGTGAGAGTTGACGTGATGGTGGCTAGAAGGTCGCACGGGCCGGGAGTTGAAGCCCATTTGGTTGAACAGCCACCATGTTTGTTAAGTAGTACACAGCAGCTAGGACTCTGCGATCGGATATGGTCAAAAGCTTTTCAGACCTCACGATGTCCCAGAATATGCGAATCTTGTGACTTTAATTCAATCAATCATTGCCTTCTTTTTGAATTACAGAGCAAGGTTAGATTGTTAGTATTCCTTGGCTCTTCTCAAAGTCCTTCTCTACTTTATCTGCTCCTCGGGTTTTTCGTCGAGGCACTTGATAACGGTCCTAGCCATTGCCTGGAGGCCAGCGGGGGGAACATTTGGTAGCGATGGGCAGGATTCTCCCATGATGGCTGATGCATGGTGCTTATTGGGGCTTGGATGTCGCAGGGATCGGAAGAGATCATGGTGCCTGACATGGCGATAAACCAGAAACGAAAGTCTGGACGGTCTCTTCGCATGTCTCCCAATATCGTCCACGTGCCTTTTCCCTCATTCTTAATTGAATGGGATTCATCGACTATGGCAAATCAACACTGAAAGCGGCCGACTGTCTGGGTTACAGTTTGCTTCGCATTCTTCTGAAATCGATATATATGCTTCTCATTGACAGCTCTGGAGGTCTGGGCGAAGGATTGCCATGTCGTCAGGACAACTACGGCGGTACTCTTGGGCTTGGTTAGCCGAAAGAAGTAAGGGAACAAGAAAGAAGAATAGAAGAGAAAAGAGAAGGGGTTCGTGTGAATATTTATATGTAAAGTTATCATTCATCTATCTATGAACAGTGATGCCCCACGGGCTGTTTACCCAAGCGAAGAAGGAAGTATGTAAAAAGTGAGCGAAAGCACTAATTATAGTACTCTCCCTCGTCAGGAATCCCTGCGGGTCCTCTCCAACTCCTCGCATTGTTTCATCCCCTTGGCATAAATGAGCATTGAAGGACGTAAAGACATTGCTAAGAACAGCTTGTAAGCTGCATGGTGTATGCGGCTTGCTGTGATCGCCGGCACGCAAACTATGATGGCATCGACAAGCAGCCATCAGCTGACGCCGATGTAAAGAAAAAGCTGAAAGAAGATGAAGGTATTTAGGGGAAGTTGCCGAGATATGGAATTCGTGACGGGTCATAGGTATGTGAATGTGGTAGTTCGGTGAAAGTAACACAGCATGCCCGAAGGTGATCGTTCGGTAAGGGTGGCATGCCAAAGTTGTGGAGATGTGTGATGGTGGTTGCAACGAGGGCGGCACTCTTGACTTGGGCAAAAAGTGTGAACATAGTTGATCGGTAGGGTAGTATGCCGAAGAACCTTTCACATCTGCTGCTGAAGCATCTGCGGTGGCATCATCGATGGCGGCGCCATGCCATGACTTACACCCATCCCAGTTGACGGCATCCTCATTGCAGCAGCGGTCATGTTGGTCATAGCACCATTCGTCATGCCGCTGTTCAGGTAGGTGTGTTGCTCAGGCGGTGGCGACTCCTCCTCGAGGACACCAAATTCATTCTCTTCAGCCTCAAGGTCTTCGTCGCTGTAATTGCCGACTTCGCCATCTGGACGCGCCTCGTGCGTGCGCCGATGCCTGAAAAAGGGTGAGCAAGGATCTTAGTCACAGTGGGGGCGTTGCAATCCTATAGTAACTTACTGTGCGAGATTATCTGATCGTGAAAACGCTTTGCTGCAGTGTGGGCAGACGTATGGTCGTTCTTGAGTATGGGTGCGAACATGCCTAACCGCCGGAGAAAAGTCAGCGGCTGCGGAGATTACGATGGCATGAAATGCTCAAAATAGCTTGCAGATGGAGCTGAATATACCGTTTCAGATGTTCTAGCCTCTTGAAGAGCCGGCCGCAGGTGGGAATTGGACAGGAATGCGATTTGTGTGGGTAGGGACCCAACTCCATCATCGTCGCACTTCGAGCTCGCCTGACAGGGCCTGGGCGGTTACCTTGCTGCACGGGGCTGTTGTCCAGGGCTTGCGTGGGTATGTTGTTGTCTTGATAGCTAGAGTATGGCTCTTTTGATTGCATAATGCCTATGTTATGTGGGGCGGGGCTGCCTTCAAGTGTCTGCAGTGGTGTGCCGTGACGTGACATTTGGTCAAGCATCTCCTTGTGCTGAGCGACCATGTGCGCATAGCCGCTGGGAAGAGTAGGGGGTGAGTTGCGTTGGGATCCTGGTTCTTCACCGTCTGGTCCAACTGAAGCAGACACAGATCGTCGAAGGTCGCTTTGTCGGTGGGGTGCATGAGGATTGGCCGTACTGTTGGGAACGCCATTCGTGCCAGGTGGGATCGACGATCGTCGCCTTCTCTGCTTGTATGTAGGCGAGCCTTCGATGACTGAGTAGACATTGCTTGACGGGTATCTCTGAGTACTTGTGGAATATTGCCCACCAGACAAATTGGCCGTCGGCAATTGCATCATAGTGTTGAAGTTTTGCGCCGAGTTCATCTCTGGGATGGCTGTATAAAGACCCGTATCTTCATTTGCAATGTATGCTGGCTCTGCGCTCAGGCTTTGCGCATGCTGTGGAGGAGTCACGGGTTCGAAGGAGAGGCCTCGGTTGCTGTAGTCTTCATACTGAGATGAGACAAATGAAGGCGCGGGAGAATATTCCATGTACGTAGGCATGGAAGTATGCCGTTGGTGCACCCTTGTGAGAGGGATGCCATTGCGATCGTATTGCAGCTGTCCATAATCCTGCTCTCGCTTAACAAAGTTGGTAGCCATTGTAGGCGGCACAGATACCTGAGGATATGCTCCCATTGTCTGTGTCAATTCCTCTGAGATCGGTGGCATTGTTTGTGGTACAATCGAAGGCGGCGGCATCGAGTCTGTAGCGCGCAAGACTGGAGAGGTAGACTGCGAGTAGGCAGAGCTGGTGTTTACGTGAAGGGAAGAGGTATTCGCTTGCTGCGCCTTGGTGAGCTGCTCAAACAGCGATTGTGATGAGTCGAACTCGAATGACAAAGCTGGCTCGCTGACTGCCATTGTAGTTGCCTCCTGATTCATCTTTTCCCGCTTCAAGTCTCGCTCAAGCGCGTCAAGGAAGAGTCGGTCGTGTGGAACGCTGTACCAGTAGAAAACCTTTTGCTTCTTCTGTGTCCGTATGCAATTGTTCTTGTACATGAAATCGAGGAAGGGACTCTTTGGCTCTTCGAGTGATGCATCGGTACCGGACTTGAGGTTGCGCAGATCGGAGAATATGCCTTCCTCGAACTTTTTCGAGTTCTTCACTGGCCGTCCAAAAGCTTGAAACCTGAATGAGAGACATCTCACAATATCTGTGCCGGAGATGTGAAATAGGTTGTTCCTAAAAGACGTCAGTATCGATTGACCCTCTGATGTTTAGACGCGCCAGTGGGCTGAGGCATGCTCACCACAGAACGCAGGAGACGTATTCGCCTGTGGGTAGTAAGAATCTTCGTATGTATTGGTCCGGTGTCCAGTCTACAGGTGCGGAAATGAGAAAGTATTTGACTGCCCATTGCGTTAGCCCATGTGGTACAAAGTATAACGACGTGAGTTGGAAAGCAACGCGCTGAGTGCTCAAGCTGGTAAAGTAGACACAGGTAACTGAAGAAGGCTACTCACGATTATCGACCTGCTGCAGTGCGACTTGCGCGTCTTGAGGTAAACTCTGCTGAGCGGCATCGGAAAGCATGAAGGTCTCTGGCTTCTGTGGCGGCGCCATTGCCGTTTGATTGTTTGACGAGTACATGATGATCGAACTCTGAATTTATGCAACCCCAGGTACAAGATAGAAGAGTGGTATAGCCTTTTTAGGAGGATTCGCAATAGGTAGGCGGGGGATGTTGAAGGGCAGTGCTCGTGTAGCGTTGCGATCGACCAGCGGGAAACGGGTTTGGCGACGTGCTGCTCCTTCTCAACAGACTCCGGGAGGGTTTAAAGAGTGTGGTAATACTGTTCTAGAGGGACCAGCCTCGAAGATATCGATGTGCGATGCTCGGATTCAAAGGCAAAAGTGCAGGGCCCGCCTGCTTGTCCAAGGGTCGCTTCTTCAACTCCGCCTTCGCAACTAGGCGAAATGGAGTGAGGAAACGAGATAAAATAAACAAGGTCGTTTCAGAGACGACCTGTCGCTGTCTGAAGATGTAGCGACGGAATTGAGACGTGGAGGAAGGGTGATCTAAGAGAAGTGGGATGGGATTTTGAGATCAGAAGCGTCAGGGGAGGAAAGTCTTGTGTTTTAGAAAGCAGGCGATTTGGTGAAACTGTTGCTTCAGCAAGCGCCCCCGAACTCGCAAGGGTGACAACCGAGAAAAGTGATTGCGGCCCATGGACCAAGAAGCAACCCAAATTTGGCATCAAATTCATTGGACAAGTCGCACACAGGCCACTACGGCCGACGAGCAGCCGTCTCGTTCACTCTTACTCGTACGATTGGAATTACTACAATTTACTAAACTCAATATACGTAGAACTCTTTATCTCAATGTATGTGTTGTGATGCAGACATGGACGTGCGGAGATGAGTTGTCGAAGTCATCCCCTGCTCACCGAAGGCACAGTCAAAGCCAAAGCCTGCCCAAAGGGAAAGCCAGGAATCTGTGCCGGCGCAAAAATGACTGGACACTTCTTTCTCGTACCACTTCCCAAAAGAAAAACTCTTTGGATCCTGGCAAATGAAGCCGGTCCCCCAAGCAAGGTCGAGGCCAAGTCGTTTGTTCTTTGTGGGACACTTATGACACCCTGCGTCAAGAATCTACGAGTACTCCGTATTCTACTGATTCTTGTTGCCTCTCTAAATCGATGTTTATCGCCCCCTTCCGGCATACCGATCCGACCTCCCAGATGCCTTGCTTCCGCTTGAACAACATGGGAAATAGTTGTCCAGTAGCTGGATTTGGTGAGCGGCACGCAAGAAAGAAAGCTTCGGCGATCATGCAGGTGATTGGCCTAGAGTGGAGATATTTTAGGCGCTAATGACGCCAGACTACAAATAGCCTCGGACCCAATCCGAAACACGGGCTTCAGATGTCCTGGTGTGTCACAGAAAACACAAGCCTGCTTGCCTTCACAACTGTGGCACTTAACTTGCGAGGCTCAGTGGAAGTGATAGTAAAAGCCGATAGCTTTGATATCACAATGGCTTGCCAAGCCGACGGAGGTGACTATACAGTATTCTGATTGTCATAAGCTGAGTCTGATCGGTCCTGTGGATGGAGCATGAGCACACTGTTCTTTCACTTAGGAGACCTATTTGCCTAACAGTGTAATTAACCATCAAATGTATGGTGTCGGATTGAACTAAGCCACGAGAGACATATTTTGCTGGCCCAAGTCATGATTCATCGTAATCCCAGGAGTTTACTCGCGACCAGAGGACCCTGCGTACTGTGAGGAGAGACATTGCGTCAATGATCAAAGCGATGCTAGCAACTTCTTCGCATGACTAATCGATGTCTTGCGTGCTGTTTGGGGCTTGGTCAAAGAAAGTCTTCGATTGGGATGGTTATGGGTGTCTTTGCGGCATCTAGCATCATGTAGAGATGCATGTGCCCTCAACATACACGGGATGACTGTCGTCAGTATGGCTGACTGATAGGGGCGCGAACAAGAGGTGCTGAGCCACATTAAGAATAGAAAGACTTGCGACCAGGAATGTTGTGCGCCATTAAGGTCAACAAAGAGGCCGACTTCGTCACAGGGCAGCTGGGATGTGCTTGCGAATCCCTGATCGGGTGAGTTCCAGATCGAAGGTCAACATGGCCAGCTCGGCCAGCAAATGGCACCAAAAAAAGCACGTTATTAGCTCGTAGATCCCGCTGTCAAGCTTTGGAGTTTAGGAGCAAAAAGTATGAGGCACGCGAGGCAGTTTGATCGCCGTTCTGAGACACTCACGCGCGCCAACGACGAGAACACTGTTTCGACTCAAAAGTGGAATGGCCTTGTATACCTGCACCTTCTCGACGGCCATTTGATCAAACGGGCACTGGTCGTGTACTTGGGAATGGTGGCAACGTTCAACTTTCCTGGAGAGCGGTTCAGGTAGGCAAGTGACCGAACTCCTGCTGAGGAACTGTTTGGGAGTTCAACCAGGAGGCCACAAGATTCGATCATTTCGGAACTGGCCTCGTTCGGCTTTCGTAAATGAGTGCCGTGCTGATATTCAGACCAAATTGGGCCGTCCCGTCTGCCTTTGAGTGGCTATTTTTGCAATCCCTGATTGCGGTGTGAGGCTGGCCAGTTCCTGACGCAAAGATCACACTGCTAACAATGCGTACCTGGTAATTTCACCAGCACCGAGGACACGATAAGGGGCAGATTGTCAATATTATCTGTGCAAAGGAGGGCGGGAGGTGCTACATTTCCCCCAGAAAGCTGTGACCCGTACCAAACTGGTGGAAAACGGTCTTGGTATGGCTGACTGCCTCTCGGGTCAACAAACGTCTTTGTGCCCTTCCTTCAGTGTCAATTGGAAGAAAGGGAAGGCTACTTTTTCTGAGCAGCAGCCATTGCGCAGCATACAAGACTTTAGCCCCCATTCATGTTGTATCGTTTGTGAATCGCGCTAAGTACCAAGTCTAAAGCTCTGACAATGATACTTGCGGATGGCTGAAACAGCCTCAAACTCAACTCCTACTGACGTGCAATATACGCGAACATAGAGCCGACGATGGAGGAATCTATTTTCGACGTTTCGATGATTTCTTCGGTCCCTCAATTTCGGCGACATCTTTCTTGCTGAGCTTCAACATGCCGCCTTGGAATTTGCCAACGCTTGGTGCACCAATGCTTCGTTGCCTCCTGGAATCATCCTTTCTCTTGCCTTTGACAGCCTTCTCCAGGATAATACCGTTCTCCTGAGCGGTCTGCCGTCGACTGCCTTCTCTGTTAGCAGCCTTGGCCAGGATGCCTTTCCTCTGAGCAAGCGGCATCTTCTCCTGCTTGAAGATGGAAGACCTGGAACCCATATCCTGAAGACGGAGATCCAATGCTCTGTGTCTATTTTGACCTAAGTGTGACAAAGAGGACTGTGGATCCAACAGATGGGACTCTTTTAGAAGGCCTTGTAATGCCAGGTCTTTCTTGAGGTTGGCTGAATCTGTGGCGGCTTCATCTTGGTCCGCGGGATCTGGCTGCTTCCGCTTGGCTGTGGAAGCTAGCTTGGAGGCCGATGACGGGGGCTTCGCAGACTGGAGACAATTGGTGTCAGCATGCTATTGCTAAGGACCGAGTGGTGTAGTCCTTACCATGAATGTTTTCAGCTCGTCTCTAGGCACATCAGCTCTTGATGCACCTGGTTTGGAGTGATGTATGATTTGGGTAGCTTCACCGTCTTCTTCCGAGAGTCCATCCCAATCGGACTCGACGCTATCAGAAGATGCCTCATTCCCAACGGTGATTGCGTTCGTTTGCAGAGTCTTGGCAACCTCCAATGGCTCAAAGGTGCCCTCGAAATGCTGACGGAAGAGGGCTTGCAATTTTGCAGTAGCTTCATCATCTAGTGACTGACCTGCAAGAGTATCGGCTTCTGCGAGGTGAACTCTGCGCTTCCTTTTCCCTAGAGTCAGCGCCATGCTGTTATCGTTGTCGAGGTCTGAGAAAGTCTGGTACATGTGCGGAATGTGCTTAAGCGGCCCGAAGTTTAACCGAGGCCTATATATCGATCTTTAGGCTTGTTTTGCTGGTTTTTTACTACGAATATTCCTACACAAATGACACGATTTAGAGCATGCATTGACTTGCACTCTGGTCAGGTCAAGCAAATTGTGGGAGGTACTTTGAGTGTCCAGGTGTCGGAACTGAAGACAAATTATGTTTCCCAGTTTCCTGCAGGCCATTATGCCCAGCTTTACAAGGACCATGCACTTACGGGAGCTCATGTCATTATGCTAGGGCCTGGCAATGAAGGTGCTGCAGAAGAAGCATTGAAAGCTTGGCCTGGTGGCCTGCAAGTAGGAGGAGGTATGAATGAGAAGAACGCAAAGCAATGGATCGACAAAGCTGCAGAGAAGGTAGTCCTTCCACGACATGTAGGTATCAACGTACCGTTTTGACGTCGAGGTAGGTCATTATCACATCCTACTTGTTCCCAGATGCAAAGTTCTCCATGGAGCATCTGAGAGCAGTCCTCGCTGCGCTTCATAACGATAAGAGTAAGCTGGTCATCGATTTAAGTTGCCGAAGACAAGGTTCTAAATGGATTGTCGCCATGAACAGATGGCAGACTTTGACCGACATGGACGTGAATGAAGGTAAGCGTAGAATACCATGGGTGAAAATCCGCTGTACTCACGCCTCATCCCCAGGATCAATCAAGCTTCTGGAGCCATACTGCTCAGAGTTTTTGATTCATGCCGCTGATAATGAAGGCCTGCAGCGCGGTATTGATGAAGAATTGGTGGAAAAATTGGGCCAATGGTGTACGCTTCCGGTAACATACGCTGGAGGAGGGAAATCCCTTGATGATCTAGAAACGGTAAAACAACTTAGTGGAGGTAGAGTGGACTTGACTATTGGGAGTGCCTTGGACATCTTTGGTGGACAGGGAATTAGATTCGAAGATTGCGTAGAGTGGAACAAGAATCAACATGAATAGAAATTATACAATCGTATTCGGACGCAGCAAACAATCGTGTCATATCCTTCGTTAGAATACCAATAAAAGCTAGAGAACCGCTTGCTGCTCGGAGAATTCGGAGCAGGGGGGCTTGGCGCCAAGACTCAGCTTTCCAAGCGGCGAGATCATGGCCATTAACGACTTCTCAACATCGACGACACGAGCACGGTATCTGAGTCTCTAAATGAGAACTATCTGTTACGCTGACCACCATTCTGGTCTGCTTACAACCGTGCTTCCTAAAGCGCCCCGCATCTCTTTATCGACCTCTGCCATCGTCTCGTCACCATGAAGCCTGTCGTTTCCGCTCTGAACGCATGGAGCTGGTATGTCGTCTCGGCTCGATCTCAATCATTCATGATTCTGAACGCTGACGATGGTCTGCGCCACAGCGTTGTCGTCTCCGTTGCGGCCATCATAATCCTCTCCATCATCGGTGGCCTATTCAAAGTACGCGGCCCCCACACGTAGATGCTGCACAACTCCACGGTGGCTCGAAGGGCCAGAAGATACATCGAGTACACGGCCGGCTAATACAAACGTAATCAGGCGAATCACCATAGCATGGTTGGTAGCACGAAAGATCCAGCAGATGGCAAAGCGGTGGCGGGCTCAGTGTTCGCGGCAGTGGTTGTCTATGCGGTATGCATCCCTTTTGGGCCTTTAGAAATCAGAGGCCCATTGTGACTTCCAACAGAAATCTACAAAACGAGCCATCACGCTGACATTGCGGCATTGTGCAGGTCTTCCTCGTCTTCTGCGGCTTCCAGGCATATCTACACGTACGGCAAAGTAAGAGAGGGGCGATATCATTGAATTAGACGCATAAGAGGATAAATGGGGCATATCTAAGAGAGAGGCTGGCGTTTGTAGGATGTCCATAGGTCTTGGTTGTATAGAATGGCCTTTCAACATTGATATCGTAAATATGATAATAGTGCAGAGAAGGGCGTCATCGATTTGGAGGAAGTCCCGCAATATCTGTTTGCCTATGTGATCCAGTCGATTGCCCATCAACGTTTCAACTTTTCGCCTCGCTATGCATATATTAGAAGCCAGACATCCAATTCACATTGTCCTGGCAATACATCGTACGTGAGGCTCTCGTAATGCATAATTCGAGTACACGATCTATCCGAGTCCCAGATCATGAGCTGATCACTCAGCATCGCTGCCATCCTCAATCTCCTTTGCCTTCAGAAAATTTGACATAGAGGGACCATTCGCTATGCTGTCAAGCATCTCCTCACTATGCTGATGCAACCAGGAGTGCCCATTTCGGCGACTCGGTCAAGTTGTTGGCAATGCCCACCCTCAATCATTGTCATCATCACTGTCGTTCTCTTGCATCACGCCACTGAGCATTTTACTCATATATGGCTGTCAATGGTCAGTACTTTCCTTCACTCACATGTAGAGGGAGCACTTACTCCATCAAGGGTATAACCAAGCTTCGCATAGTAAGACCTGACCCCAATACCGGAGATGACACTGATCTTCTTGCTCCCATGCTCATCTCTAGCGATCCTCTCCGCTTCTTCCATCAACAAAGTCCCATACCCCTGGTGCTGGAATTTCCTCGGGTCCCTCGCATGCACCGGTACCGCAGAGCCATACACATGCAACTCTCTGACCAAACTCGTAGGCTGGGACTTGAGTTCTGGTCTGAACGTGTGCTTATCGCTGCACTTCCGCAAACGCAGCAGTGCAATCAAAATGTCTTGCTTTGGGTCTTCATACGCTAGGAATGTCTCCCAGCCGCCATTAGCTGCGTAATCTCGCCGCACTAGCTCAACTTGAGAGGGGCGAATCTTATTCTTGACTTCGTTGATGCCTACTTCTCGCGTCCGTACGTCACGGCAGGTGGTTCCAAAATCTTTCATCCGACTCAACGCCAATTCTCGTAGATTGCCATTTTCGACACCGGATGTTACTAAGGGCATCGGAATGTCTCGTTGTACTCGGTATATTCGGGTCCATGGGGGAATGAGCGCTAGTATCCTCGCTACCAGATCGATCAGTGCATTTGGGGTATAATTTCTGTACCTCCCCGTCCGCCACAGCTCGTAAAGACCAGTTCCACGAATCACAAGTGTTGGGTATATCTTGAGACCATCGGTACGGAAATCAGGATTCTCAAAGTATTCTCGAAATTGGTCAAGATCTCGCTCCATTCCTACGTTGGGTAGATCTGGCATCATATGGCTGACAACCTTGAAGCCGGCATCTTTAGCAAGTTTGAATGTTTCTGCGACTGCTGCAACAGTATGGCCTCTGTTTGTATCTCGAGCAACATCTTCGTACAAAGATTGGACACCAATTTCCAGACGTGTGCAGCCGTATCGTAGCATGCTGCTTAGATGTGGATCTAGACAATAATCGGGTCTTGTCTCAATGGTAATTCCAACGCACTTGATATTACTCATCTCGCCTGCCTCCACAGCTTCATTCACATTATTCCCCTGGTATCCACTCAATGCATTATGTAATTGTGATATGAATTCGTCCCGGTAATCTTCTGGCAACGACATGAAAGTCCCTCCCATTATGATATATTCAACCTTGTCCACGCTGTGCCCTAAGGCCTTGATCTGATCCACCCGCCCTCGAGCCTGCTCAAATGGGTCATACCGTGCCCGTATGGCCCGCATTGATGTTGGCTCGTAACCTGTATACGATTGTGTAGAATATTCGAAATCCGAGTCCGGTCCACCAGGACAGTAGACGCAGATATTGCCTGTGTAGGCTATATGAGGGCACCTGTGAGGCTTGCACATGACAGCCACCACAGCAATACCAGAAGACGTTCGTATTGGCTTCGCTATCAGATATGGCAAGATATATTTTCTGTGATACTCTGGCACAGCTGCTATTATAGCGGTCAATGGTGGTTGATTGCTCAGTCTGTGCTTCTTTGCCATTTGTCCTCTCAAACTGTTCAGGTTGAGGTCCTTCTTGGTAGCACTGTCATCTTGCTGCGATTCATAGTGCTGTATTAGGGCGCTGGCAATGTCTGAACAGGCACGCATGTACCGCTCGTTTTCGGGGGCGAGCTTCTCGTTCCTTCGTAGCTTGACCTTGGTGATCGCCGGAGCGGTCATTGTCTCTGTAGCCATGATTCCGTTGTTATTATTGTAGAAGACTCGACCATAAAAAGATCGTGGTTGCTCATGAGCACACATTTATGCAGGGTCTCTGATTCGCGAGTGGGGACACTAGCGCGGCAGCCGTTGGAGCTCTCAGTCGACCTTCGTATCAATCATCCTACATCTTACATTGACTCACAATTTTTTCTCGCAGCAATGCAGGTCTTCAGCCGCCGTACGGCTGGCGTCTTGCAAGCTGCTGCGCGGAAGCAGGGTTATTCGACAGCAACCTCAGGATATGCCGCAACAGCAGAGAATCTCCGCATAAACAAGGACACAAAGGTTATATATCAGGGCTTTACAGGGAAGCAGGGAAGGTGTGCAATGGATATTCTCTTGATTGGCCTATCTGATGATTGCGCAGCTTTCACGCCGAACAAGCCATTGACTACGGTATTATCAACAGAGATCCTCCAACAGCAGGCGATACTTACATTGGACAGGAACCCAAGTTGTTGCCGGTACAAATCCTAAGAAGGCCGGTCAGACGCATCTAGGACAGCCAGTGTTCGCCAACGTCAGAGATGCTATCAAGGAGACTGGGGCAACTGCTTCAGCCATATTCGTCCCGTAAGGCGTCTGCTACAAAGCGATGCGAACGCTCTGGCTAACGCTCCGGTAGACCACCACTCGCCGCAGCAGGTATCGAAGAAGCTATAGAAGCTGAAATGCCGCTCGTTGTCTGCATCACAGAAGGAATCCCCCAGCATGATATGGTCCGCATCACAGACATACTCAAGACACAAGGCAAAACAAGACTTGTTGGACCCAATTGCCCAGGTATCATCGCCCCAGGACAATGCAAGATTGGTATAATGCCCGGCTTTATTCACAAGCGAGGGAGAGTTGGTATCGTTTCACGGTCTGGAACTTTGACATACGAAGCTGTGAATCAGACTACACAAGCTGGACTGGGCCAATCTCTTGTCGTTGGCATTGGAGGCGATCCTTTCTCTGGGACAAACTTCATCGACTGCCTGAAGGTCTTCTTGGAGGACGAGGAGACGGAGGGTATCATCATGATTGGGGAGATTGGTGGGTCGGCAGAAGAAGATGCTGCGGATTTCTTAAAGGCGAATAATACGATGAACAAGCCTGCTGTCAGCTTCATCGCAGGTATATCTGCACCACCAGGCAGGAGAATGGGTCACGCAGGTGAGTCGGTTTTCTCTTCATAGCTTTACTTCGAACTGCATACTGATGCTTGATAGGTGCGATTGTGAGTGGCGGTAAAGGAGGTGCAGACTCGAAGATCTCTGCATTAGAGGCTGCTGGTGTCGTTGTTGAGCGAAGTCCGGCCTCTTTGGGCAAGACGCTGCATGCCGAGTTTGTGAAGCGAGATTTGATTTGACCTTTTGAACAAAACAGACCGCCTTCCGAACAGTTCCCCTTCCGCGATCTACTACTCTCGCTTGAGAGCACCCTCAAGCTCTTTCATGCCTCTCAGGCCAGCAACCCCTACGCCTACTCCTGTATCTATTCATGTACTTTGTTTAAGCTCTATGTTTGGATCTCCAGCTCGCACCGGTAAACTTGAATTCCACGAGCAACCAATTGGAATTGGACGAATCAGTAGTAGCAAGCGTAGAGCCGTCGTTGCTATGTTATCCTCCATAGATCGAAAACAAAGCTTGACTGTACATGCCCAATGTAGGTCGTTTCCACAATTCGGCGCTAGCGCAGGAACATCTAGAGACCTCGGACCAATCTGCGCATGAGCTGTAGCAGCTCCTCAATTCTCAACCATGCTCTCCGGCATACTGATCTTCAATCAAAAAGGCGAAAATCTCATCTTCCGCGCCTTTCGAAATGACTGTAGGCCCCGCCTCGCCGACGTCTTCCGCATTCAAGTCATCTCCAATGCCCAAGTCCGCTCCCCAATCCTCACTCTCGGGTCCACGACCTTCAGCCATGTCAAGCATGAGAACATATACCTGGTGGCGATAACGAAGAGCAATGCCAATGCGGCGCTCGTGTTTGAGTTCTTGTATAGGCTGGTGGGGTTGGGGAGGGGTTATTTTGGGAAGTTTGATGAGGAGGCTGTGAAGAATAATTTTGTGCTTGTTTATGAGCTGCTTGACGGTATGGATTGAATGCCCTAGAATGAGGAATAGGGGTGTCTTATAGCATGCAGGGCTGATATGGACCTATAGAGATCTTGGACTTCGGATACCCCCAAAACACGGAGACGGACACGTTGAAGATGTACATAACAACGGAAGGAGTCAAGTCAGAACGGACCATGGAGGACTCGTCGAGGATTACAATGCAAGCTACCGGTGCCCTATCATGGCGGCGATCAGATATAAGATACAGGAAGAACGAGGCTTTCGTCGACGTGATTGAAGATGTCAACCTCCTCATGTCAGCTACGGGAACAGTGCTACGAGCCGATGTGAATGGGCAGATCGTCATGCGAGCCTATCTATCTGGAACCCCAGAATGCAAATTCGGACTCAACGATCGATTGCTGCTCGACGGCGACAGCCTCTCAGCTCCTTCAGGGAACACCGCAGGTACCAAAGCTACGAAAGCTGCAGCAGGTAGCGTGACTCTCGAGGACTGCCAGTTCCACCAATGCGTCAAGCTGGGCAAATTTGACGCAGATCGAATCATCTCTTTCATACCCCCTGATGGCGAGTTCGAGCTCATGCGGTACCGAGCCACCGAGAACGTCAACCTCCCATTCAAAGTCCACGCCATTGTCACCGAGATCGGCAAGTCAAAAGTCGAATACAGCATAGCCATCAAAGCCAACTACGGCAGCAAGCTCTTTGCTACTAACGTCGTGATACGAGTCCCGACTCCTTTGAACGCAGCCAGGATCACAGAGCGAGTCTCTCAAGGCAAAGCCAAGTATGAGCCTGAGCAGAACAATATCGTTTGGAAGATCCCGAGGTTTACTGGGCAAAGCGAATTCGTGCTTTCTGCGGAAGCATCTTTGACTTCCATGACGAACCAGAAGGCTTGGAGTAGGCCGCCGCTGAGTTTGAGCTTCTCGCTACTTATGTTCACGAGTTCGGGGTTGCTGGTTAGGTATTTGAAGGTGTTTGAGAAGAGTAATTATGGAAGTGTGAAATGGGTGCGGTATATGACCAGGGCTGGGAGCTATGAGATACGGTACGTGATTGGTTTGCAAATCGAAACAGGAAGTGGCTGACTGGAGATATCATAGATTCTGAAGTGTCGCACATGTCAGGGATTACATCGCAAGGGTTTCACGGCGTTGCATAGCGCGGCGTTGGCAGAGAAGAACAGGAGGTTCAGTTGGTCTAATTCTGACATTGTACAGCCGGCCAAAAACAGATGTTTAGCCAATTTACTAGACGATGTGCACCTTCACATATCAGATTCACGTAGATCATGGGGAAGAATCTTCACAACGTTCGATAGAAGCAAGTCTTTGCATTTGATTCGCTTGTTAAAACAATTGCTATGCTGCAGTGGATACCTTGCCCAGGCTTTCTGATCGACCACAACACTTTGTATGCAAGAACACCCAAGTTCTGCTCGACTGAGTATTGACACGCCTCCAATCTCTCTTTCAATCCATCCTTGGCATACCCCAATTCCCGCCCTTGACAATGCCTCCGGATTCGCTTAATCGAAACGGAATAGGTATCTGGTTGCTGAAGTGGTTTGTGGTATGTGTGTATGCTTGATGGTGGATTGTGGTGAAATGGAAGGCAGTGTAGATCGAGTAGGTGGTGTGTTTACTTGCTGCACGTGCCCCAAACGTTAGCCATTGCTCCAGCCCAATGCATCGATAGAGAAGCTGTGAAGCCATATCTGACAACCTAAAAGAGCCATGACATACCTGCGAGCTCTCGTCTTTCTTCTCTTACGCTTGAGGCGTCGAACGCGCTTCTTCCTCCACTTCGCTCTCATGGTCAACGACTAGCTGAAACTGGCGGTGAAAGTGGTGTCAGCATGCCATTGCTCTCGCTCATCGTACCTTTAGGCTATGGCTGTTGCCAATGGCGAGCCTGGAATAAGTAGAGAGGAGTATACTTACTCGTTGTTGAGATGAGGGTTGATGGTGATGAGAGGAAGCTCCAGCTCCAAGCGGGGCTTTTGTGTGCTTCGCTTGGGGCTTGGCACGCCAAGGAACCAGCCGCTGCCGATGTTTCTCCGGGATATGTGTTGAACTTCGAACTTGCACGTCTTTATATCATGCTGTGGTGCTGGGCCCAAGATGGTCGTTGCTGGTAGGACTGGTGGATGAAGAAGATTTATGTCTATATAATGGCTGCATAGATGCATAAGACGTAATTTTCTACCATAGCTCGTTATAGCCATGTTTTCTCCGAAGTCTCATCCCTTTGTAGGCTTTATGAGCCATTGAGCTCCTTGCATGCCTTACGAGCTTCATCTTATGACTTTTGAGAGACAGCATGCAGTCTCAGAGGGTATCTACCTTACTGGGCTGGCTGTGTGAGCTAGGAGATGGTGATATTGATGAGCTAGGTGACCATCTCCAATTGCGCGTCCATTTCGTCTTCTTACATGAGGTCAGACCGTCCGGAGATACGTGACGGCATAGACCTATTGATCGGTAGAGATTCCAATAATTGGTAGGTGAATTGAGTCTTGATCTGGCATTGGCCAACATTTCTAGTCATATCATTCGCAAAGCACCTTCTATTTCGAATATCCACATACGAATTTACTCGATCTTCGGCGAGCTAAACGCTTTCGTCTATGCCGAAGATCTTTCAACGAATGGCTCCTACTGGCTCTACAAAAAGAACAGTCTGTGGCATCAATCTCGCATTGGGAAAGGCAACGCTGTTCTGCTCAGCGATGGCGATCAAGTCCAACTCTGCGACGGGTCTTGCTATGTGTTTTACGCTCTCATCAATAGCACGCCCCCTCCGATCAAGCAGGATGCAAGCTGCACACAAGAGAAGGAGATAGAAGTCTGTCACATCCTGAATAGAAGCGTGTCAATCTCACCTTTCACAGTCGTTCATGAACATGTATCGAATCACAGATCGACAACTCGGCGCTGGCGCGTACGCACGAGTTCACCTAGCCATCGATTTATTTTCTCAGCGACAGATGGCGTGCAAAATGGTAGCATTGAAAGATTCATCGGGTATATGGGTAGATCAGAAGAAGTCTGCAAATGGGCTTTGGCGTGAGGTTAAGCTTCTCAAGGAAATCAGCCATGTAAGAAAGACAAGCCATAGGTTGACTCCCGCTTATGGCGTGCAGCCAAACATCATACATGTGGAGCGAGTATTCTACACGGAAAGTAATATGTACGACATTGCTTCTTCTTTGATACTCAGAGCTAAGACGCCTTAGCTACATCATGGAGGATCTCATCACCGGCGGCGATCTAATGTCTTTTATCGAACGGCGAGGCGCGGAAACTATCCAAGACGCAGACGCTTGTTTCATAATATATCAGATATTGAAAGCTCTTGAACACCTTCACGGACGCGGTATAGTCCACAGAGATATCAAGCCCGACAACATCTTGATGACCCGGAAGGATGCTGCTGCAAGAATAATAGTGACCGACTTCGGTCAGTCGATCGACTTGGGTAGCAGCAGAAATGCATCTTCAAAAAGAATGAAGACCTTTTGTGGGACGCTAGACTTTGTTGCTCCGTAGGTTACCGACCATCTTCGTGGCTTTCCTTGCTAATTCAGCCGACAGCGAGGTACACGCCGTGAATCCGTTGGTTTCCAAAAGCGGATACACAATGGCCGCAGACATGTGGTCGGTTGGAGCCCTCACTACTGCACTGTTTTGGGGACGATCACTCTTTGTCGATCTCGAAGACTCTGCTTTCCAACGCCAGGAATCTGCCGCTATACTCAATGCAATCGCAAAGTGCAATCTGAACGATTTGGACGAACATCCCTTGTGGCAGGAGGTCAATCAGGACGCACGAGATTTCATCAAGGAGGTTCTGGTCCTCAACGAAGTGACGAGGCTCAAGGTTGGACAAGCTCTCCAACACGATTGGCTCACTCGAGGAGGTCGTCAGGAGTACCTCGATGTCAATTACCAGAAAGCCATCAAAGGCTGGTTACCAAGTGCACCAGCATTAGACTTCGAGGAGGATCTGGGCGTGTTCATTGCAGCTCGCCGCTCACGGACAGATGTACGTGGCGCTTTGATTGCTTGTACTATTTCTAACGATTGTTAAGTCAAAACTGATGCCCCCTCCACCAAAACCCAGGGCCGAAGGCAAAGCCAAGCTGCCAGATCATGAGAGATACTCTTCGACATTGACGCACGCGAGCCCCTACTTCTCGGCGCAAGTAGGCCATGGTGTAGCGGTGCATACCGGAGGATCTACAAGTAGCCAAGATCTAACGCCATTCAGTGGAAAGAGGAATAGGGTGCCGTCACGGACAGGAAAAGAGCAAGTGAAGGTGCAGAAAGACGTGGCCCATCCCCGTCAAGGAAGCTCTTCAGTGCCTACTGCGAAGCGACTTCGAACGGTAGCCGAACAATTCAGTAATGAGATCCAAGTTGCCAACACGTCTCTCGCAGAATCGCAGAATTCCATCGGCAAACGGACAATTCACAGGCCTAGAAGCGGTTCTCTGGAAGATGAGAAGTTGCACGATGAGATTAGCAAAGAGAGTCGGCAGTTTATTTCTGCCAGAGCATTCGGACAGAGCATAAAGAGCAGGAGGGATCTCAAAGCCTGCTTCTTGTAACGCTTGACCACGGGGCTCTTGGAAATATTGCTCATGCTAGTGTAATCATACATGTTGAGTCTTCTGGGAGTGATACATTTGGAATGTCTTGGTGTCGTCAGTGGGCGTGCTTGGTCTTCATGCCAGTCGATGCTCAACTCCCGGATTTCTGCTCGAGGTGCAACTCAAGCTGCTCTCTGTCCAGGACGTAGAGATCCACCTCTTGTAGGCAGGCTCAAGGCTCCTGATAAGGCAAATTTCCATCGCCCTTTCGCTTTGTACCTTGCACAACGGCTTTCTTTGACAAACTTTTTACCTTATGTAATTGCAAGCCCCCCTCCATTCGGACTATTCTGCTAAAGATTCATGGATCTCTCCAGAGCCACCCCTAGCCGGACAAACCTTGCCGAATTTCACCAATTCGCCGCAACAGACAAAACACATTGGATTTACATCAAACGGGGTTGGCCATCACAAAATTTCAGCTCCCATTCACTGCTAACGAAGATAGAGAGATGTCTTTCTTTTAGCTTCAAAGACCCAGCATAATGCCTTTGTTTTCTGTACTCGTACGTATTCCTCCGGTACAATGCCTTTCTTTGAATCACTTGTAACAATGGTGACCGACATTGGCAGTCAGGATGACCTTCTTATATCGTCGCAAGTCTTCCCCTATTCTGATTCCTCTACTCAACCTCCTTGAGTCCTGTAAAGACTTCGCCTGACCAAACAAATAACCACCAAGTCCTATCAGTCCACCACATTACAACCACGCAACAACAGATTGATCCTTGCAGAATGGCAGCAGAATTTCTTAACCAGCTTTCTAGAGTTCCGACGGCCGAATTGGACGATACAACCTGTTGCTACATATGCCACGAGGATTTTGCGTTGACACCTACTGAGCGTGGCATCATTATTGATGAACCAGTGCGAACCCCTTGTTCACACATATTGGGCTCAGTCTGTCTCTCGGCCTGGGTTACTTTAGGTAACAACACCTGTCCTTGCTGTCGACAAGAGCTATTCAAGCAGGAACGCAGCACGATCGATTTCGATGAACTTGAAGACGGCGAGATCAGCGATAATGCAGACATTTACAGTGACCAACACCAAGACGAGATAAGCGCTGGGCGATTTCTCGATCACATCCGTGCTATCCAAGCAGTACTGCGTTCACGAGGTGATCGCACTGGTGAGACGCAGTGGATGGCATGGCTTAGGGAGTACCACAACATAGAATTGGCTCGGCCATCTGAAGACAGCCTTAGGGAGGCATTCAACGCAATGAGACGCTTATGGGGTGTAGAGCGCGATAATGGTGGCTGGCTTATCAGGGTGGCGTCAGCTCGCCGCACGAGGAGACTCAGGGAGTACCGTCTCTACCTGCAGCTGCGCGCTGGTGAGCTTGGTATCCAATATTCCGCAGAGACTGGTCCTTCCGTTCAGCCTCAGGTAATTTCAATGGAGCAGGCGCACTCTTGGGACCAGGCACCTTGTCCTCAGTCTCAGCTAACTTCGGAGCAGGAGACTTGGCTTTTGCGCAAGTTAATCTTTCGTGGGGGCTTTGGTATGGTGCCTTGGATTGTGAGAAATGATATGAGAGGAGAGGCTGACTTTAGACGGCAGTGGGACCTTATTCGGGATGCGGGATACGTGTATGATCCAAACAAGATTAGTGAGGAAGGGGAATTGTTGGGTAAGTGGTCTCTAGCTCCGTACTAGTTCAAATTTGCAGTATGATGCCAGGGATCTACGCGTTCCGAGCAGGATGAGAATAATGCAAGTATATTGATTCACCCATTCACGGTGCAAATCCTGTGAACGTATCCGGTTTGGCTTTTCTTATTCTATTGGTATACGGTGGCCTACGCCATCTTTACTGAGGCTGATGCAAACCTACAGACATGTCCCTGCACGACGATATGCCTCTAGTATCAGAAATAATAGTCGAACTTCCTCTCGAGACCTCATCGCAAAGAGCAGTGATAAAGCAGTTATCCCGAAAGCCCCAATGACACCTCCTGCAAGTTTGTCAGCGAAAATGTTTCCGCTGTGGGTAGAGATAAAGAAAGCCGTTTTTTCCACCTCCTACTACCCAGTACTAAGCCTTTGTTCCTTTACTTTTGCTTAGTCCCTCAACACAAAGGCTTTCTCTGACTGGCCTTAGAAATCGGAATGACCTTCTTCGATCGTCGCAGGTCTTCCCCTTTTTCACTCTACCGAATCTGTGAGTCTTCCAAATACTTCGCCCAATCGGACAAACCACACTAAATTCCATCAGTCCGCTGCATTACAGCTACATGTTACTCAGAAACAGAGTGGTTCTTGCAAAATGGTAGCCGAGTTGCAATGACTGATCTGGAAGACAAGGAGTGCGTGATATGTCACGAAGACCTAGGCGCATCTGACAGCGGTATAACTGATTTTTCGATTCGCACACCTTGCAAACATGTCATAGGTGCAGCGTGTCTCCAGAATTGGTTAGCTATAGGTAAGACCACCTGCCCATACTGCCGCCGCGAGCTGCTAAAAGATGGAGACAGCGAGACACGCGAAGATGAACTCGAGCCGGCCGAAATCCGCTAGACGTTTGACGAAATACGCTCACGCTACGATCTTCAACGCCCTGACCTTGGGACACACAACAAGACCTCCTCCATTTGCTCTTGTGCGTGCTAGAAAATGGCGATGTTCACCGGGAATGGGATTTCTGGCATCACCGTTGGATTGTAATCACACTCGCAGAGCCAGATCAAGATAGTCTCCAGCAAGCCGAAGACGCCGTAGACAATCCATGGGGCGAAGATGGCTGGTAGCACAACCTTCCCGCATCCCGAGCGTGGGTTGCGAGAACGGCGAAAGCGCGTCGTACCATAGCCTTAAGGGAATATCGTCTCTATTGCCAATTGAGGCCACATGAGCTCGGTGCTCCGTTTTCGGAGCTGGAAGGCCTCCCGCAGGATAGGCTTACGGTGGCTCAGGAGGATCTGCTTTTTAGAGTGTTGATGAGGCTGGGGGCATTTGACAGGATTCATGAGACCAGAAGTATGTGGGAGGATTGGGAGGCGTTGCGTGCTGCCGGGTATGTGTATGATCCGGAGAAAGAGCCGTATGGGCAAGATATCTATGGGAAGTGGTCGTGCTATTCGTACTAGATGTTATTGATTTCGCAGTGATGGATGAGGAAGATAGATCGATTGGGAAAGATTGAGAGTAGAAAAGCCAGAGCGCTATAGTCATAAATGAAACTGTTAGAGGGGGGGGGGTTTTTTGGTTCTTTCCACTTTTTAAATTAACTCTCTCGATCATGAGTAGATATAAATCCTTCGACTTAGGACCCATTACAATTCTAGACCTGTCTAAGTATACAGGCATTGCCTATACAACCTTCAAACCCCCTTCTACCGCGCGCATCCACACCCTCAGATCAAACTCTCAGTAATAAAAATCGACACACCTGGCTTCTTCAGCTCAGTCCCCACCCTAATCCCTGGCAGTGGCGTCTTCTACCTCAGGTGCCTGGCAAGTACACGCATTGCACCAATCGTAACTCGCTGCACCAAAGGCAGCCGTTGGCTGGCTTGTTATGGGATCGCAGCTCAAGCCGCCGGCTCCGCTGCATACTTGGGGCATGCTTGTCACTCCGGGGAATTGGGCTTTGAAGGCTTGGGTGTCGGGGGGTTCGGAGCATTGGAGAGTCATTTTTTATGTGTTTTGGGGGGTTTTTAGGGTGGTGTGGTGAGCAGGGACGGGGTATATACGTAGGTGGATTGACGGGGTTCGAGGGAGCGGCTGTGGTGGAGACGAGGAGGCTGGGAAGGGCGAAGAATGTGGCGAGGGAAATTTTGGAGAAAATTTTGGCTTGTTGGGCGGGTTGTGGGGGTATAAGGAATGGGTGCTTTGACTGGATTATCTGTAGGTTGGGAATGAGATGTGTCTTCGAAGATGGCAAATGGACATCAACAAGGCTACGAACTCTCGTTAGATAGCACAGTTCCGAATGCTTTTCGTACCGCATGGCTTTGTTGACTGGGGGTCCTTACTGCAAATGAAACCAAATGCTAGAAGCGCAATGACTGAGCTCGTTTTCCACGAAGCTCCAAATCCACGCACACGGCCCGGGTGCACATGTGATCTTCAGGTACATTATTTTCCTCAGCTATAGAACAAGGCTCAAACAGCATTTACCAGGGCTGTGGGGTGTCGCAAATCTACTGGTTGAAGCAAAGCTCGGACTCGAAGCGCGTTAAGTGTCACGTATAGTTTAGCGCTGCGGCTCTGAGATTTCGACAGATCGCTCTGGTGGAACATGTGCCGTTTAGACGTATGATTGATGGTTGAATAGTTTAATGAGGTTCAAAATGACATCAATAGCTTTCAGAAGGGGTTTCGGCCCCTTGACTGCAGGAGAACGCTCATGGCGTTCATAATTCGATCGTGAAAAGCTAGCGATCCTCGTCATTTGAGCAGCACTGTACAGCCGTCCGCACTCGAGAGAAAGATCGTGAGCGCTTGCTTCTCTTGACCAGTTGGTACGACTGGGAGCCCTGGTGGTAGCTGGAGATCTGGGAAAGCCTGAAGAATGCGGATGGTGGCATAGGAGGCTTCCATCAACGCGAAATCCTCTAAGTCTCATTAGTGCCGTTCCCATTTCAGGGTGAAAACAAAATAATGCTTACTTCCAAGACAAATTCGAGGTCCACCGTGAAAGGGCAAGTAGCCATAACCGATATTAGCAAGCTCAGGGGCTTCCCACCGCTCTGGTCGAAAGTCCATGGCATCTTCTCCGTAAAGATCCTTTCTCCGATGCATGTAGTATGCTAGAAAGCCAATGCCTGTTCCCGGGGGCACAAGAAGGGGAGCAGTACCGTCAGGCCCACCACCACTCGGCATCCAAGTGGTCTTCTGTGCCATGCGAAGGTTGATCGGAACTGATGGGTAGAGTCGGAGGGCTAGAAGGAAGGATTCAGTGACTCAGGGATACTCGAATAGTAATTAGAAGAGGAGGTACCACGCACTCTCATTAAGAATCAGTTTCAGGTAGGACATTTTCTGGATATGGGATCTGGTGATCTCCACGTCATTGCCAACAACAGATCGGATCTCGCTGCGAAGTCGATCAAGAACAGCGGTATGGCGGACTAGAAGGAAGCTGTGTTGTCCCACCAATTAGTCGACCATAAGTAAAGGTGATCAACCATCTAAGATGCAAGGCGAAGGCGAGAGTAGCTGCTTTACTCACAACGTCCAAGACAAAAGACAAGCTGTGGTGTCTCTACCGGCCAGCAACACATTTACGAGTTGATCTCGCACAAGGGCAGGATCTCGAAGTTCTTCGTAGAGCTCTCTAATGAAGGCGTAGCCCTCCGACTCTGTTTCTGTTGCGCCTGCCTTCTCTTGCATTGCACGTTGGACGAAGCCATCCGCAAAGATCTTGATCCTTCCGCAAGCAGCCCTATACCTGGATGGATTATAAGCCCAGTACAAGTCCTGAAGTCTTATCCGTAGGGAGCTGATCAGCGATGCATAGTCGAAGCTGCTAGCGAAGGAATCTTGCTCATCATTCTCGAAGGTCTCAACAGATTGTCCGAAAATAAGCGCCGTAGTGGTCGCCAGAGTAAAGGCAAAAAAGAGCGGTTGCAGGTCTACGATGCCACTAGACGGAGACAGCTTCGCTATAAGCTTGTCAGCGTGCTCGCTGAAGCCTCGAAGATCTTGGTAACGCGTCTTCAAGAAAGGTCGACGCAGCATTTCGCGTGAGTGCTTCCATGGAGCCCCGTCTTGAGTGAAGATGCCTTCGCCGACGAAAGGAAAGAGGGCGCCGCGCCGCATACCCATGCCAAAATCTATAAGCCTGGTAAATATTGATATAGTTGCCTGCACCATGCATGCCTGCGCACCTTCGAATCTCGTTGAGAGAATTGCCTCCACATTCTTGGGATCAGTGGTCGCGTATCCCCAGCTGCCTAACAATCTCATCACGAAGTTGGGTCCCAGCTCGTCTATAAATGGTTGCTGGTAAGCAAGAAGACGATGGTCTTTGATAGCCACGAACTGTGCTTTCAGCACGTCAAGTCCGAGCGGCCACTTGGTCGGGAATTCATGTACGATGGGCTGGCAGCCATGCTGTACACCGAATGCTGTGATGGCCTTGACAGATTGAGTCAATAATCCAGTCGTTCACAAGCCAGACTCGCAACGTACTTCGAGTTCATGCCGCCGTTGCAGAAAACCGTAGATAGCATAAGCCAACAGCAAGGTGAGGAGGCCAAGGGGTAGGATTAACCCATTCGCAGGTAACTCAGAAAGTAGTACACCCATTGCTTGGTGTTTGTTCGAAAAAGCGTCTGGGCAGTTCAAATTCAAGGTTTATAAGGGAAATTGTCCAACAAGTATTCCAGAGCTTCTACACAAGTCAACTCTATATAGCTCAAAATAGCGGACCGCTGAATCAGACAACACTCTCCGCGAGATACAACCAGGCCCTTCACGTATGTATGCTGGTGCATGCAGAATCGACTAACAACCTCCGTATCAAGCTTCATCACTCAGACTCCGCAACTTCAATCAGCTTTGACGGGAATAAATGTGTAGCCGAGACAATCTCTACAAATGTTATATAGTAGCTAGACGGCAATGTATCAAAGTGACTGAAAAGCAGATGGAGGCTAAGTTACGCCAAGCTGCTAGGCTGTCTTGGGGCTAGCATTGCTCAAGTCAGGCTAGAAAAGTTGTAATCCCAACTTCGGAACTTCCCCAGGCCCCAATGCCTTCAAAAAAGCCCAAGCTCTCAGTCAAAGCCCATCTACCATTCCGCGTGGGCAACAAGCAGAAGCGCCAAAGTCTACACATTAACAGGAAAAAGGCTACAGACAGCATCAGGCGAGATGAGCGCTTTCGCAGACGGCGAGAGGAGGACAAGGACCCTAGCTTACGGGAGGAGAGGCTAAAGGAGAACATTCCCTTAACGATAGAGAGGAAGAGAACATGGGACACCGTAGACAATGATGCTAGCGATGGACTTGGACTTTCTGTGGATGTGGAGCGATTGAAGCGGCAGAAGGCCGAGGAAGAGCAGGCTGCATTGGAAGAGGATGCAGATGAAGACGAAGACCCTAGTGGCTCAGAGGATGAGAGGGATAGCATGATTGACTCTGCCAGCGAGGACGAAGCAGCAGAGCCTACCAGACCTCAGAACTCGTCGAAGGAACGAACAGCAACAGAACGAGCAACAAGCCCCACCAAATCAACTACAAGCACAAACCTCGACTTCACGCCTGAAGCACTCGCCACCAAATTCCCTACCCTCTTCTCCTCCGACCCTCCGCCAACGCCCAAAATCCTCATAACAACTTCCATCAACTCTACCCTCCACAAAGAAGGCCAGTACCTCACGACACTATTCCCACATTCGGTCTACATTCCGCGCTCCTCCCACCGCTACAGTCATCGCTTCTCAGTGCGGGAGATCGCATCTTTCGCTACAAATCGAAATTACACGGCCGTCATCGTCCTTAAAGAAGATCTCAAGAAGCCTACAGGATTAACGATCGTCCATTTGCCACAAGGCCCGACCTTTCACCTCAGTATATCCAATTGGATAGAAGGGAAACGCCTACCAGGGCACGGTAACCCAACAGAACACACTCCAGAGCTCATCCTCAACAACTTCCGCACACCTTTAGGTTTACTAGTAGCGAAGCAATTCCAGCAGATGTTCCCGCCGCAGCCTCAGCTAGAGGGGAGGCAGGTGGTTACACTACACAACCAACGCGACTACATATTCCTGCGACGGCATCGGTATGTTTTCAGGGAGAAGAGAGAGACGGAGAAGAATGTGGTGGGCCCGGATGGGAAAGAGGTGCAGGGAGTAGAGGGAATACGAGCAGGCTTGCAGGAGCTGGGGCCAAGATTTACAATGAAATTGAGGCGCGTGGACAGGGGGATCCAGAGGGGCAGTGGGCAGGAGTGGGAGTGGAAGGTCAGGATGGAGAAGGAGAGGACGAAGTTCCAGCTGTGACGGCAGTATGCTGTTTGAGATACCCCAATTAGCACGAGCTTATGCGGGAAACGATCTTCACGCTGCAAATGATGGGATTGTTCAACGTTCCATTTCTCCTGCCTGGGCATTAAGTGACACCATTCCCAAGGGTATATAATACAAGCTCCTCCAATATTGACACCGATCCTGAGTATGAAGAGGAGAGCGGTATTTGCGACGCCAAGAGTTCCTCCGATATTGATACAGCTTCGCGAACCTTACTCGCCCTCGGCCTGCCCTTCTGCCGTTGGGTCCCTGCGGTCGAGGATTTCGACGTTACCTGGTTCTATGATTAGCTATGCGCCTCGTTTCGAAGGAAATAATAGGTTCGCTCACGCTGTACGATGCTCAACGCAGTCTGCGCGGTGCCATCCTTGCTCTGGAACTTATTCATGCTGCAGTCGCCTTCAACATAGACCAAAGATCTATAGAAACAGCACATCAGCAACAGAGACCCCAAACTAAACTCTTTCCCTTCTCCTCTCACGCATTCTTTCCTATCTCCTTTCTTAGACCCTACCCTAAAACCCCTCTCCACAAAAACCATCTCTGCAATAGTTCCCCATCCCCTCTCCCCCAAATCACCTCATACACCTAGATTCCCAACGAACAGAAATTCGCACTCACCCCTTCCCCAAGCCCATAACCAAATCCCTCAATCCCCCCTCCGGCGCAAAACAAGCCACTCTCCACCAACTCGTCTGGCGATTATCCTTCGGGCCATGACTAGTGCCCAGCGCGTACCTCACCACATCCTGCCCCGTCGACGTAGCAACAACCTCCGGGCTGTCGGCGAGGCGGCCGACGATGGTCATGCGGGCGAGGCGGGGGGTCGGGGAGGTGGAGAAGGTGCGGGAGGTGGTGGATCTGGGGAGAGAGAGGAGGGGGGAGAGCTGGCGGGAGAGGGGAGAGAGGCGCGAGGTGAGGAATGACATTGTGGCGGTGCTTTTGTGGGTTGTTATTTGGTACTGGTTTTGTGGGTTGGGGGGTCGTGGTTGAGGGGGGATGCGCTGCGCTGGTTGTTGATCAGCCTCGAAGTCGCGACTCAAAGGGGGCTAGTCGTGGAAGTCCTCACCAGAGAGGTTCACGAAGATCCGTAACAAAGAGATCAACTTGAACAGGACCGCTATCCCTACCTCAACTCTGCTAATTATATGGACCCAACGCTAGCACTCGAGCAAGTATCTTTTTATTTTCTACCAGCTCTAGCTCCCAGGTTGTAAGCTTTAAGGACTGCAATTCGCCGAGAGAGCTATAAATTGTGATCTATTCTACAATTTCACAGCGGACTATTTTTACTCAAAAACGATGGCTTTCGCGAGAACGATACTTCAAGAAATGCGTCACCAAAATCGAAGATTTTTAGGCCTCAGGCGGGTAGACTGCAGACCACTAGTAAGCTTACCCAGTCAGCCTGACTGACAAAAGAAGATAAGCCTGAGCGGGTTTTTGCAAGCACCCAAGCATGTGAAAGGACTGGGTTCCGTGAAGTTAACGTTGAAAAGGATGATTCAATAAATTCATGTTTGCATTATGTGATATTGCTGTTTGCTATGTCCGATTCGTGCTCAAGCTTCGTTGCAAATTTCCCTTCCAGCAGCAGCAGCAGCAGCAGCAGCTTCCCGAACGCCAATCAAAGAGAATTAAGATCATGCTGGTAGTGATGATGGATGTTGAGTTTCCCGTATCCTATTTCCCACATAGGTGAAACAAGACTGCTGAAGGTGCAATGTAAGTATTCCTTGGTCCTAATCCCATGGATTAAGCAGTTGTCCCCGCCGAAAGCAATCCATCCTCGCGATCAGACCTTTGCGACGTTCGACTGTGCTGGATGATTTCTGCTAGTCTGCACATTGGTACCGAAGAAGCCCAGCCCATGCGGTCCTCCAGGAACATTTGGTCGTGCCATGTACTGGCGGTTTGGTGCCGACAAGTGAGTCTTAATGAGAAACTGAGTGAGCCATGAGTCTGTATTCGGGGTGACCGCTTGAGCAACATCCTTCTCGTTGGCGGTATCTGAAGAGGTTGTAGCTGGGGATTCGGGGGTTCTCTTTTCATTCTCCTTGATGGTTGATAGGATATTGAAACCATGTTGCGGCTCGCTTGGAGAGAGTGTTGCTACTGATGCTGGGTTTGACTTATGGCTATGTCTAATTAATAATTAGAATATCAGGTGATTGTGAGTAGACGGAACTGAGACTCAATAGACTTACAGTGATAAGAATGAACTCCGAGACCATCTCTTGCTGAACAACGCACGAGTGCTGCTTGTGCTTGACGAATGTGCTGGCTGTTCGGGATGAGACCGGCGACCAAGACTTGGGAAGACACGTCCGAGTCCGATCTTGAGGAGCCACTTGCTGTACATGTTGCGAGCATCTTGGCCAAGACCAAAAAAGAAGAAGACAGCGAATCCAACCGCGATCTGAATCCAAACGTCAAAAATGACTGCTCCGTTGGTAGGTATCGAGGAGATATTTCCCCAATCGGCATGGACCTCATTCCAGCTGTACTTCACAAACGGATGGCTCACATTGACGACTAAGACATAATATTGGACTGGGAGGACTACCAGTATGAGAAGGATGGACAGCCAGAATAGACGCATGAATCGAGACTTAGTCAGATTGGAATTGGAAGAGCTGAGGACCTCGGAGAATTCTTTGCGGTACTTGTGCATCCTGATGATGACCAGGACTTGAGAACAGTCAGTTTGAGGAGCGTGGACGAATGAATATGCATCTACTTACCACTGTAGTACACGGCCACAAGGCAAAGTATCGGCGGCCACATCTGGATAAGGACTTGGCTTGGCCAGCTATAGGCGTAGGTTGGCAAACATCCAGAGATTGCAACGATCCAATATCTGCTGGGCTGAACGATGTAATGAATAGCCATGCTGTAGATGGGCCCTCCAAAGCAGTACAGGAAATCGATTACAGTCTTCCTTCGACGCTGCGCTTTGCTTGGGCTCAGAATGGTCCTATTGGTATCCAAAACACCAGCCAGGCTTCGCATGACACATGCCAAAGAGCCAATGACGCCAAAGCCGACTGCAATCATGAGCTTGACTTCGATGTCACAAAGACCGAAGCCTTGCCACCAAGCGAATATGTCATCCGTGGGCCAGATGAGCGCGTTGATGAAGTTCATGAGGTTTGAGATGATGATCCAGAATACGAGACTTGAGGCGGCGAAGTTGCGGTTCCTGATATGCCAGATAAAAGGAGGTGTATCGATAATAAGGGCAAATAGAGCAAGTGTAGGAACTGCAACCGCGCCAGGCGTTATTGGGAATGATAATCCCGACATTGTAAGAGATGTATGCGAGTGATAAGAAGTGGAATTGATGCGGGACGAATTTCTTTGCTGTGCTATGGTGTATGAGGATGTAGGGATGTTGAGATGCTGTGATGTTGACTGTAAATAGTCTGAGACGATGGTATGACCTGCAGAGGATGAGAATCTTGCGATGTAGAGATGTGATGATGTGATGTTGAATGTAGATCCTTTGACAAGAGAGCAAGACCTGCAGGGGCGAGTATGAGGATTGTGAGTCCCGGAGTGAGGATTAGGTGAGGTCTGCGATAGTAGCCTACAACCCAATCCAGTCCAGCTGTAAAGTTCCTGATGAGGGTCCGACACCAAAGGATAGATGACGACTTCACAAGGCCAATAGCGATGCCGAATAAGGATGTTTGATGATATTAGGATTTTTCGAGATGTGCACATGCAGGTGAAAGATGTCAAGCCAAACAAAGATGAGGAAGCAGCCGTTCAACAGCTAAGACTTCGAGGATCTGAGGACACGCAGGTGGATGATCGATAGAAGCAAAGAGGAGAAAGAAGATACATGGTTGTATATCGAATGCATGAACAGGTAGAAGTGACATAGATGAACGCGTCGTCAATAAGATCTACAAGTTTGCGCTCAATGCCAATAGCCACCTTCCGCCATATCCACCAGATGCGATAAGCCCGAAAAGGGATTCGCAATTGCCATATCACATTACCAATAGCTTATTGACGATGAAACACCGAGATGAAGAATGTGAGGAAGTAGTCTCCCTGTCTCGAATGCATATGCGGTCTATTATTCCCTTTTTGGGTGTCAATAAGCAAGGCGTTATTGAGAAAATTGAAGAGGGAAAAGATGCAAGCAGAGAAAATCAAAGCGCCACATCTGAGATCCCGCCAGAGTATATACATGAGATTTAGGAGTACAGGCAACCCACAAGCCTCACTTTGCGGATATGGTAGGCAAGCTGCATCAAATTTGTGCAAGTGGTGGCGAACAATCATCTTCTTCCGGCAGCTCGGGCCCACACATCCGTTGTGGTAACAATGCCGTTTGTAGCGTGTACGTCGCATGAGGGTGAACATGTGGGTTGTAGTTGAATCCAGCGTATTGATAATAGCAAAATCAGTGATGCTATGGGATGCCTGTGGAAGAAAGGGTTCGGAAATATTGAAGTCGTGTCAAAAGCATGACGGGCTGACTTCCGCCTTAGCGGGCAAGCTAGCCGATGCACATCACATCGATGCTCCTCTCCTACCGCTTAACATCTGAACATAGCTCCTGCCTCTTTCTTTGCCTTTCGCCTTCTTCCCCGTCGAAAGAAGGTGAAAGAGTGCGGGACCTCTGAAGCTATAAAGCTCGAGACGCTACCGGTGGAATGTCCGGGTAGCTTATATCGCGGCTTGGAGAAATCCAGTCCTGCGTGAGACGAAGTTCAATATTCAGCGGCGGAATGATATCTGGCTGCTCTTTGTGAGATAGCCAAGAGAAGGACTTGCCGGAGAGGGTAACATCGCGAGTAATATTTAAAGCCTTGGTTGCCTGCTTTGTAAAGAGCGATGACTACTGCGCACTTCTCTCTAAGCTAAACAGCAATCACTTCCATTTCTCGGATGGTATTTCAACAGAGGCCAAGATAAAGCAACAAACAAAACCACAACACCATTGTTCCAGCGCCATTAGGAATCGAACCTAATATGATATGTATTGAAACCAGACAAACGAAGATATACTTGTCTAAAGGGACAGTACTCCGAGAAGGCCCCTAAGCTGTGCTTCCGTAGCCAGCTCGGGGGTTACACAGTAGGGTATGTCTGGGGCACTAATTAGTAATTATCTTGGCAATAAAGAACCCCAAAATCAACCCCTAAGATAATAGCTCTTGAAAAGGCCCTTGAGGTATCCTCTAGAAAAATATACCTTAGAATACTGTAATATTGTTCGGCGTATGGAGGATGACGCCACCACGCCAAAAGTCCTGGCTAGCGTAGAAATTTACCCCAGCCCTAAGCGCTAGTGGCCCCCTGAAGTGTCTTTGGGGTAGGAGTGCCCACGACGAGTAATTCGGAGGGGCTGCTCTAGGGGCCTGTCTAAGGAGGTGTCTAGGGTATGCCCTCTATCTCTTAGGCGCGCACACCTTGGAACTAGATTCTTAGGCTTCCCTATTCTAAGGGGTATTCGGGGGGCGCTGCGGGAACAGGGAGCCATTCGGCTGCTCTCCGGGTAAGAACCTTCGGGAATACTTCTAGGCCCTACTTGTGCGTACTGGGGGAACCCGGGGACGAGTCCTAGGGTCATCTCCTTGATAATTCCTCTAAAGAACGAGAACAAAACCACAACATCATTGTACCAGCGCCATTAGGATTCGAACCTAATAGGGTAAAGTATTGAGACCCAGCAAACGGAGAGGGGTGTTTCGGTGCGGAGTAGGTAAAGGGGGTGTCGCTGTAATCGGTCCCTCTTTAAATACGTCAGGATGGCGCTCAGGCTATACTCGATTGGGGCTATGTCAGGGCACTCAGGGCCGAGGGGGCCCAAGCTCGCGGGAGTAGCCGCCAATGATCGTCAACACGCGATACTTTTCCTGCTTTGCACACCCGTAGATTGATGGCGTAACTACCGTGTTGCCACTCTGACAAAGTACCTGCTGGTGAATATGCTTTAACCAAGTGATCAAGATGAGGTTCAAAGTGTTGGGCTTCACTACTTCGCTTCTCAAAGGCTGTCGGCCTTCCTAAGATCTCACAGCTGACTGCATGCCTGCCACTCTCCTCATCTCAAGGCAATGGCTCAACGAGATCGAACCATGAGCCCCTCAAAAGGTGGCGTGAAATCCACGGCAAACAACACAGCAACACAGAGTCTTTCACCCATACAAAACAGACCATTGGGAAGGGCAGCAGCCTTTGCAGACATCTCCCACCCTCTTCAACATAGACGAAGCTCCACCTTCTCCGAATCTGTCGATAGTACAAGACAATCGATCAAGTCCTCCACCGATGATCTTCTACTCCCAAGAGCAAGGAGTGCAGACCTACACCCAAGTCATGAGCCTTCACATTGGCATTCGGTCCCCTTAGCATTGGCTCTGCTTCCTGCTGTTGGGGGACTCTTCATCAAGGATGGGAGTGCTATAATCACAGACTTGACACTGCTTGTTCTAGCCGCGATATTTCTCAATTGGGCAGTCAGGCTACCATGGTATGCTCCTTTTTCGAAAAAAGTAACTTGTGCAACCTAGCTGACTCAAAGCTAGGGAATGGTACCTCAGCGCCCGGGCAATTCGAGTAGAAGCCTCCCAAGTACACAATGACCACTACCCATCAGATACAATAATCGAGAAGGGTGGTGAAGAGGAGGAAAATCTAAGCCAGCCAGCCCAACCAAATATTGATACCAAGAAGCCAGACCAGGAAACCCTAGAACCATCTTACGCACAATCGGCGGCAGCAGCGGAACTTCGCGTTCACGAGCATCTCGCATTCCTTGGCTGCTTCGTCTTCCCAGCGACTGGTGCATGGCTTCTCCATCAGATCCGCGCACAATTATCCCGCCCATCCGAGGGGCTTGTCTCAAATTACAATCTCACAATCTTCCTACTCGCCTCCGAACTCCGACCCTTCTCCCATCTCCTCAAAATGATCCAAGCTCGCACTCTCCACCTCCAACGTATCGTGGCTACTAATCCTCATTCACCCTCGGACAGTATCTCTCCATCCTCCTTAGAAGCTCTACAGGCCCGGCTTGGAGAGCTAGAGAACCATGTCGCCGACACGACGTCAAATGGTTCATCTAGCAAATCCGCCCCACAAGATCTAACGACCCAGATTCGGAAGAATGTCCAACCTGACCTCGAAGCACTCAATCGTGCTGTCCGCCGCTACGAGAAGAAGGCCACACTCCTTACCATGCAGACCGAATCCCGCCTTCAAGAGCTAGAAAAGCGCATGGGCGACGCGATCACACTCGCCGCAGCGGCAGAGCGAAGCTCGCAATCCAACAGGCAGCGAAGAGGATCCGGCGTTAGTCTAATGGTCGACTGGGTTGCTACGATGACTATGCTGCCGCTACAGATAGCGTGGACGGCCTTTTCACTGCCTGGAAGAGTTATTGGTGGGTTTTGGGACCAAATCGTGGGATACCTCGGCCAGAAATACCAACGAGAGATGAAGACCGCGTGGAGAGGCGATGGAAGAGTGGGCAGTGGGAGTGAAAAGAGGAGGGCGTCTGGGAGGGGGCAGAAGAAGGCTATGTGACACATGGTACCGTCGTTACAACCACGGACTTGTGGCGGTACTGGAGGCAGAGAAGATTGCCCGGATCGATCTCAAACGCTTTAAACTTTGGAGTCCAGTACGGGAAGGCTTTGGAATCGGGATTACGAGACATGTCAGCGCAACAGAGATACCCCTTCCTAGATCCCCATTAGTGAGTTGATAACCTTCAATGCCGAATCCAGCAGATTGCTTTGCCACTCAGTCCTTCCCTGGCTCGTGTCGGTACTATCTTCTACTACATTCGCCAGCTTCTTCAAATCCCAGATACCATCCATTCACCAGAGCCACAATATATTCTATCTAGACCTTGGTGGTAAGGCAGACTTTCTTGTGGGTCTAATGGCAGGACAACGCAATAGCGAAGTGAATCGAATCCTAGCAGCAGGTGCGAAACGATCAAATAGTAATGCCGAGGGAAAATGCTTCCCAACCCACCAACAGGAAGTGGAGACAAGAGCAATGACAGTAGAAAGTACTCTGTTTCATTATCGCGGTATAGAGAGTACTCTCTCGACTTTCCATCCTTTCATCTACGAGTTAATTGTATGAGCAGCAGCATGTATGCACTACGGTTACCCACATACACTGTCCAAACACATTGTTTTCGTCTTGTATGACTTTCCCATGCCATTTCTCCCTACAGATTTGCATTCATGCGATTTACGAAGCATGCCAACAGGGCGACACCCACAGACCCGAGCCTTGCATTCATGCAGCAAGCGTTGGCTAGCCAATACCTCTCTCGAGTACCTATACACCCATGTCTAGAAGATGCGTCCTCGAGTCTACGTTGGAAAGGGGGCGCTACCTCCTCCGAAGAAGCGATATGAACCACGTCATTAAGACTTGTTAATCTATCTACTCGAATTTTCGTCGAATTTCAGTATTCTCTTCGACAATGATGGTGTCATCAGACCTAGGATCAGACACCGAAGTTCTCGAGCTTGAGACTGCGCAGCACAATGAGCATTTCCCGCCATCAGGAACTTCCAACATGAAAGAAGATCACCACACGACCGGCGAGGCATCAAAGTAAACCGCCCGTTTGCGTGGACTAGCAGATCATGTCGAACATGCCGGAACGCCCTTTCTCTCTTTCTCGAGATTCCATGTGATGCAAATCCTGCACCTTCAAAACGAGATTATCAAGACCCACAGGGCTTCGCCAGCCGGCAACGAGGAGGTGGAAAAGGTGGCGCGGTTGGATATGCCACAGCTGGGGGAGATGACGGAGCTGTACAGTGAGGCCACCATCCCCCCTCCACGCACGACCCACCCCACGAAAAACACTCGTCCCGATCTGACTAAACGTATCCATATATCAACCCCAGCCCTCCGCAATGACCCCTTCATCCGCCAGCTCTCCTCCAAAAGCGACAACGGAAAAATGAAGAAATTCAAGACTGCACTCTCTTATTATTCCCCATTCCGAAATCATCAAACCAACATCCGTGCAGACACACACCAGATTGCAAGCGAAAATCTGATGATCCGAGGATAGGCGTTAACAACATCCAAAGACCCTCCCTCTTCGCACTTTATCATACATACGCCACCTCCCAAAATCAAACCACCTACCCACGCGAAGAGAAAGAGCGGCACTCATCACAACCACACCCATAATTATACAACCAACGAACAATCCCCCCTCCATTCGGACCAACTCGCTCGTTTCGTTCGCGATAGTCGGTGGGTTATTACATTCATTGTGTCACTGCTGGTGGCGAGAATGATGAGGTCGTGACTGTGAGGTACATCCTCGAAGTCATATTTACCATAGACTGGAGCGAGCACCTTTCCAGAGCGCGAGATATGTCTCACGACTCAAACGTTTTTCGGTTTGAGAGATGGCAATGCGGATTTTGAAGCTTGTTCGGGTATCTGCGGCGCTCGGTCCGGTTTTTTGTGGTGGCTAGTTTGCTATACATGGCGGAGGATGTGGAGACGCTGGCTGTGATTGCGGCGTATGCAGCTAGCTGTCTTGGTCGTGTTTGTTGGAGCGAGTGGTTTGAAGCGGATTTTCTAGTGGAGACGGAAGCTGGGAGTATTGCGATGTGGGTGATTACAAAATCGTTGATGAGCAAGCAGAGAAGAACTTAAAAGCGGTTGGACTAGCTGTAGGTATTATATGTGTATATGTAGCTAGATGTGCCAAGGCCGTAGGAATTACTCGTTTATATCCTCCATATGCTTGCCACTAGCTCCTGTATCTATCCCATCTTTGTGCTGATCTTTTCCACTATGTCACTTTACCAAACGCCTCGGCTATGTCCAATGTTTCTTTCCTTGCTCTTCGTCCCAAAAACACCATGAAAGGAGTGGGTATAACCAACGCAACGCCAAACCCTAAAACTAAACAGTAAATCTCAGAGTCATCGCGATCTAAATCAATCACAACTTCACCCCCTCCTGCATCCTCCTCATAGCCTCCTTGTGCGCCTGTATCATATCCCCCCTCCTCATCCCCTGATCCAGTACACTCGTCCTCCTCCCCTGCTTAAACTCCTCCTCCTGCCTGTTACTACCCTCCCTGACCTTATTCGCCAGCATCTCACTCCGCCTCCTCTCAATCTCTTGATCATGATAGGTCGCCGTCGCATTCGGCTGCAAGCTCGTTCTCCACGCAGAGATCGTCGAATCGCGAGGCGTTGGGGCAGGGCGGAAAGGATAGAGGGAGGGATTGGGGCCGCTGGAGAGACGTTGAGGGGTTAAGGTGCCGGAGGGGTACCGAGGGGTTGTGGTTCCCGAGGGGCCGGAGGAAGAGCGGTTGGCTTGTGGATTCTGCTGGAGGAGTGACTTTCGTTGGGCGAGAGATATATTGTCATCTTCTTCCAGCGAGCGGTAGGCAGGGTGTTGGTCGAGTGCGACGTTGGAGTAGCTGGTGCGGAGAAGGGAGGTGGAGGAGGGTTTGCTGGTAATGATGCGATCGCGTTGGGACATTAGGTGCGTGGGTTGTGGGGTGAAGCGCGCGGGAAAAGAGGATTCGACGCCTTCTTCGATTGGTGATTCGACGAAGGGGGAGGAGAGGGGAGTGGAGCTGCTGCGGTGATTACGCATTGGAGGGATTGAGGTTTGGGAGGAACGGAATTTTGGGAGGGGTGGTCGGTACTGCTCATTGCGGCTTCCATTGCTGTTGAGAGAAGTTTGGGATGAGGTTCTTGACATACTCTTGGTGAGAGATGTCTGTGATGGTGTCCTTTCAATCTGCTTGGCGATGGTCAATGGATGCAAGTCAGGGCGCGGCTGTTGTGTCTCCTGCTTCCTCGAGAATGGATTTCTGGACATGTTAGTGAAAGATCGATGTTTCGCTGCTGATGGCAAGTTTGCTGTGTGATTGACAGCTGGTGCAGGCTCGGCATTCATAGGTGTCTGCTGAAGAGCTCGAACATTGACAGGAGCCGCACTTTCACCCTGCGTGATCTTTGGGCTACGGGTTTTGTTGACCTTGAGCTCGTCGACTTCAGGCACTTCTGCTCCACCAAGATGCTTCGCCCACTCATTGGTTCTGTAGGCGGTCACGACCTTTGAACCCCCGCCAGGAAGATTCTCTGCGGCCAGACTAGGATGTGAAGAGCGTTGTTCAGATGTCTCTGACTTCGTATCCGATTTCGCGTCACGCTCCATTTTTAAGAGTTCCAAATTTGACTGAGCGTCCACAATACTTGGTGGTCGACTACGTGGCAAAGGCACTGCTTCTGCGTGATGAATTTGATCGGGGTCGGAAGTGGGATTGCGCATGTTGTGGGCCGCCGCCACCAGAGCGTTCAACGATGCCCGGGAGTTGCGTTTGTTGAGAGCAGGACTTGGGCCTCTGCTATAGTTCAAGTCTTCGCTAGACAAGTTCTTGTCAGACAGACCATCGAAAGTGGCCGCTCGAGAAGAAGCCCGATCTTCTTCGGTATGGGGAACGATCAGCGCTTCGTCGGATGTGTTCCCAGCGACATAGCTTCTTCGATGTGACCGCTTGGAAAGCGTTCTCATGATCGAGGAGCCCGACAGCCGCTTTGATAATCCATCTGGTAGTTGATCTGAAGCTGCAGATGCTCCAACCGAGGAGCCATCATCGTCGCTTGAGGAGTCTAGTTCTGGCACCTTGAACGGTGGTGGTACGACTTTGGGCCGCAAGGTGAGATTGTGATCAATCGAATTCTTGCGGTCCTGGGCAGTCTCTTTCACCGAGGATGATTCGGCGGCAAAGGGATTGAACTCCCCAAGGTTAGAGCCTTTGTCACGAGAGCTTCCTGATATCCTTGGCACAGAGTCCGCTGACCGCTCTGCACCATTCAACGAGATCTCGTAAAAGTCATCCTGAGCAACATGAATCGTGACCCTTCCACCAGCATTAGAGCCATTTTGAGACCCTTTCAGATCCTGCATCTCCATGCCTTCGGCATCACTCATAGAGTCTTTGCGGGTGCTACTTGGCTCATCGGTGCCAATCGCGGAATCCAGAAATTGCTCTGACACTTTTGTCTTGTCCTTGCTTCCGTGCATGGCTTCCCACAAGGGTCGGTCCTGCGAGGTCTCGTTCTCGACCTTTCTTCCTTGCTCTTCATCTGACAGATTTCGCTGATGTTCTTTCTTCCTCTGCTCTGCGGCCCTCTCCTCTCTTTTCTGCTTGACGATCTGCCAGACTTTCATCTGGGACAAGATGCCGACAAGCGTTATGATGACTGTGGCAGCGATTTCGACACGGATGCCGCGAGTAATGGGGTAAGGTCCGTCATAGTTCAGCGGAAAGGTGTCGCTGTTCAGGTCTGAAAGACGTAGTCAGTGGAGAAAAACAACTTGGGTGAGCGGTGGTCTCACTCCAGATATACAGCCAGAACTCCTTCAACCCAGCTCTGCTAAAACAGTCTATACCAAGAACAATAACCGTGGCTCCTGCGACAGAAGTCGCTCCTATTATGCCGTACGGTCGGGTATGACGACTGATGTACAGGGCGAAAGCTCCCACTGTGAAGCAGGCAATAAAAATGATCTTTCCCGCAGTGGAAGAAATCAAAGCTCCAGACTTCAATACCAGGAACCACATGCTCAGGCAAAAGCCACCCAAGAAGCATCCTAGCCCTTCTGTGATATCGGAAAATGTTACTGCCAGCGCTCCAGCAATTAACCCAGTGACACATGCGGCGACAAAGTAGGCGCCTTGTATGCCATTAGAGACCGGAGGATGCATGACGTATATGATGAGGATGCTGACTGCCAGACTGAAGATGTAGGCCGTTGAGAGGAAGACGTGTAGCCATTTTGTTTTGATGCCAATGAAGGTGTAGAAGGCGCCCGTGAGTATGAGGATAACGCCTGCGACGGACAAGGCTGGCGTAATTTGAGGCTGGATCGGCAGTCCTTCGATGTGTGTAGTATTTGAGGTGCTTGTAATGTTCAACGAGCCTTTCGGTATTGGTGATGCTGTGACGCCAGCGAAGATGCTTGACGAAGCTGATGATCCTGAAGCACTGTTTGTTCCCTCCACCGATGAGGCAGCGTCTGCCGCGCCAGTAGACGAAGGCGGCATGCTGGAGGAGCCAACATGGCTGGAGACTGCATTGGTTGATTTCGGTGTCTCTGTAATGCTTTTGCTGGGTGGTGTTGTTGATGCGGCCGCCGCTGATGTCGAGGTAAATTCTTGACGTGGGAGGATGGCGTAGCGGTTAGCGGTGACTGCAGGGCAATTGGATGCCAAAAGAATGGCCGAGGCCGCTGCGTAAAACCATGTGGTACGCATTTTGGTAGCTGCTCTGAGGATGTCCTAAAGCGAGAGTCTGTAGCCTTTGCTACCGTACTGCATTCTCTCCCATGCGGTCATTTGGCACACGTATATGCAAGGTAGTGGAGCAAGACAGCCTTGCGGTAGTAGAGCAGCAAGAGTAGTAGTACAAACTAGTGTTATTACTAGGCGCAGACATATAGGGAAAGAAAACACGCTCAGCATGAATGGTAGCAACGCGAGTTGACATGAGAAACTGTCAAGGATCAAAGCAAGAAGGAGAAGGAGAAGGAGAAGGAGAATAGAAAGCTCCAACGAAATGACGGCAACAGCCAAGATCTGCGAACAGCACACAGATTCGCTTGCAGGGCCCTGTGTGGAGGTGGGACCCAGAAAGCCGGGATACAAAGTTACGAGTGCATGCATACTGGACTACAGCACCAACAGGGGTAGTAGTGTGATGACTTGGCTGAGGAGGCTCCGTGGCATGGGCCTCCTCCCCACGCACGAATCAGCGAACCCCATTTTCCGAATTGAGATGGTGGTTTGTAAGACTATGGCTGGATTTGGCAGCGATGATTTTCCGGCAAGCCACTGCAACAGCCCGAACGAGGTGCAGGGAAATTGCAGAAGCAGAAAGTAAGCAATTGGTCGTCGATCATCCCCACACTCCTTACTTTCCACTCAGCGGGAACCAGAGCAAGTGAAATTGTCTCGAAACGGACATCTGAGCGTGTCCTGCTCGTGCTTGAGTAATTGCTCACCATCGTCCTCCAGGTGTTTAGCTGCTTTCGACGCGCAATCGTTGGAGATAGGTCCGCCAACCGAGCGCGGTGAAAGAGCTGCTTCGACGCTATTGCCAGGTTTTGGAGGGAAAGACATCGTAGTTACGCCTTTGGGTTTGGCGTGCCAGCGGAGAGTTCGGGACGAGAGAGAAGCGGCAGTTGGGAGACCGCTGGGTTTCGTTGGAGATCTTCAGACGATCATTTATTTTTGTGATTTGATGCTTGACGACATGGCTTTCTGTCTTGCTGGCGAGACATCGTGTTTCTGAATGGCTTCTGCACGCAAATAGACAATACCGTGGTCCGTGGGGCTCTTTGCTGTTAATAGATCATGCTGGACATGCCATTCGAGCATTACGGTAGAAGATCTACGTCCTTATCGATGCCCTGCAGAATACATCAAAGCACGATCGATGATGTAGCCTGCTGTCACCACTAGATACATATCCACAGTCATGTTCACACCGATAAATCAGAGGGCAGATTCCCTCTCGTTCCCGGCGGTCGAATAACCTAGAGCAAATGTGACAAATGTCTCGGCAACGTCAGATTTTTGGGGCACATACTCGGCAATACTCGCTGCTGTCGAATGCTTGCCCTTTCCCAGGCTATCGGGCTGTTTTCAGTGGTAAGAAATTGGTCTGGAATATTAGGCACGCTCTTAGAAGGAGTAACAATTCCGGCGGCTGTAGAACGCCGGAATGGCTAAAAGGTCAAAAGTCTTGGTCTATGAATTGTCAGCCTTAGGTGCTGCAACGATTGACTCCAATGGCAGCCTACGACAGTCACTTATTTTGAAACCTAATTTACTATTCATTATTCTACTATACCTCTGCTGTGGCACAGGTTCAGGTATGGGCAGATTGAGCATTATCTGGCAGTGGACCACTTGGTAGGATTAAAAATCAGAATAGTATAGAGCTAGACAACGAATGCAAAGTGGTATCAAAGCAACGCTCGCTAAAATTACCAGCACACAACATCACCTTTTCCCCTGCTCCCCAACCTCCCCCGTATTCCCCTCCATTCCCCCCTCACCCTCACCCTCACCCTCACCCTCCTCCTCCACAACCCCAACATGGGGATCCGGAATCTGGATGTCCAAACACAAATACCCCGTCCTCCTTAACGGCACCACCCTCACCAACTCCCCCTCCTCCTCCTTCTCCAGCCCAGTCCTCCTCTGCCCATTCCATTCCTCGATAAATGCCTCCGCATCCCTTACGCCCCTTTTCACCCCCGCAAAGCCCAGATCCTCCCATATCCACCCCGTCACTACTCCCATCACCGCATCCATCCACGCCCTCCATCGGTAGGGCGAGAAAGCCGTGATGAGACGTTCGTTGATGCCTGCGATTAGGAGCCGGAAGTCTGCTTCGCTGACCCAGGGTTCGAGGATTTCGGGGTAGGTGTTACTGAACGTTGGGGCAAGGTCGCCTGCTACCATCCAATCCCGCGGTATTCGTATTATGCGCGTCGTGCTATATAGAGGGTTGGCGAGCGGGACGTGTGGATTTGGATGTGGGTAGCAGGGATGCGTAGGGTTCCATGGTAGATCTGATTTCGTAGACGAGGCACGCCGGCTGTGGAGTGATGGTGTTTGAACGCGGGTTTGTTGTTGGGGTAGGTGGGGTGCGCCGAATTCGAGGTCTTTGGCTGGGGTGGGGGGACGTTTTGAGGGGGTGTCGGAAGGGGAGGAGTGCGGAGATTTTTGGTGGGGTGGTTGGGGTGGGGTGGGCATTTTGGTATTTTGAGATGAAGGTGGAGGCGGGGCGCCGCTGAGCCTTTGGGGGGAGGGGAGGTTACTATTGGAGTGGGAGAGCTCGACTTGGAGACTGCTTTGGCTTTGGAAGTTATTGCGGCGGGGGCCTGCTGGTTCCAGCGGGGAGGGCTCGGCGTGGATGATTAGGCCCTGGGCACGACTTGATGATTCGGTGTAGGAAGGTAGAGATGTAGGAGGGGTATTGGTGATGGCTGATGAGTTGACTGGGTTCCAAAGACTGGATGGTTGAGATCTGGAGGTTCGGAGGAAAGACCAGGATGCTCGGCGCAATGCTCTTCGAGGGAACGTCTGGGCTCCTTCAATCGAAGCCTTGGTCACACGAGCGACTTGGTGCCGACGTTGGCTTTGAGCCTTGCTCGTTGATGTTTGTGAAGGGATGTAATCGAGAACATTATGCGTCGCCGTCGCTGGAAACGTTTGGCGCTCAATGATTGGTTGGGGGGGTTAGCATGGGCTAGTTGTTAGTTGCAGGAAAGCGGTTGTCGAAAGCTTTTGATGCAGAAAACGCAACTTCCATGTTATCCTGCCTTTCCAATATTTGGTGCCCCTTAGGAAGTCACCGATGCGATTGAGCAATGTGACAAGGTATGGTCATAGGTTGTCAATGAAGACATGAGGCGTGAACGTCGTCATTTCAGGGAAATGAGACCTGCTAACGGAAATGCCCGCCAATTTCTGCTTTGAACATGTGTAGATTGCTACCAATCTACAGCTGGATAAGTCAAAGTCTACCACTCGAGCATTTCTATATCCTGCTTGATGCCTCAAGCTTCGTGGCAGCTCAAGACAGGCATCTCAAACGTCAAACAAGCAGGCGCTATCGACAGCACCGTAGCCAGCTGCCACGCCGCCCTCTTCGCTTTCCCGACCCTTAGTCCTCAACAAGTAGCCTGCCTCCCAGTTCTCAAGTATCTTGGGCCCTGCAATCGCTTCACTAGTTTGCCACAGACAAACACCATACCACCCCAATTCTCCAATCACCTCTCCACTCGTGACCTCACCATTTCTGAAAATGCTGTTCCGTAGCGCAGGTGGCTCTATCAATTCCATAAGTATATGGCCTCTGTACTTCTTACTATCATCTCCGAGTGACTTAATGAAAGGCGGGATCTTCTGTCCGTAGATGTTATTTCCCCCACCCTCTCGCTGGGGTTTCAGCACATAGCCTCTAGCTTCTTCGGCATTCGTGGCTATCTCAATAGCATGTTTGCCCGCTGCTGTGTCATCGAGAGGATAGATAGCTGCAAAGGTTGCCCGCACTCGGTCGATGTATGCTGCCGAAGAAGTAGATGACAGAAAACGCTCAAGATGGGGGGAAAAGGGTGTGGCCAGAATTTGCTGTATCTTCTTCGATCCAGCAAGATGAGTAAGGATAGATGGGCACTTGATAGCCGCTGAGCGCTCGAGATGTAGTCGTGCTTCCCAAGATTTCGAGGAGGTGTATTCAGCTGGTGAGTAGCCAGCTCGAAAGTACAAGGTGGTGACTTCGTAGGGGGTGGTGGGTGAGTGTGGAGGTATGTATATCAGAGGACGTGAGGATTGCTCCGTAGGTATCTTCGTATTTGCCAATGTGCTAGAAAAAGGAAGACGGAAGGTGAGGATACCGTGGTCTGCGAGGAGTGTGCCTGCCAACGCGTGCTGATCGAATGCATTGTTCTCTGGGTCTTGGACTACAAAGATAATGCAACGCGGTAATCGTGGATGAGATTTGGAAGGACCATATGCTTTGTGTGCGGTGGCGAGACCCCGAGAAATGGAGTCTATGGATGGGTTGGAGGGAAGCGAGGCTTGGATGATCATTGGCGGAGTACTTGGTGGGTATGCGGAGATGGAAAGGAGATGTCTAGCATGCGGATCAGAAAACCCCAATAGACACAATGCAGAATGACGAATGACCTACTTGTGTAGACCAGAAACTTTGGCGGCGAGACCACCGAATGAGGAGGCAATGGTGTTAAATTCGACTTGCCTGATCTGTGGTGGGGAGCTTTGATCTGAAGGGTCTTTGTGGACCATATAGTCCGAGCGAAAGATGCCCAGAGAGAGAGGCTTTGACGAGGTATCAGCACTGAAGGAGGATGAAAATTAGAATTCTCCAAACTACCTGCACGTAGCCCTCCTTTTTTACAACCAAATGGACGTTCCATAGACCCGCAATGAAGTCATCGACCTCCACTATTCTATATTCCACAAATCAGAGACAAGGTAGCATGGATTGAAAGGAAGCGGGTCACGTGGATCTTCGACGACCATCTCTATCTTGAAATGCCAAAAACGCAGTAGACGAGATGCTCAGGAAGACTGCGTACTCTTCCACGATCTCCTGAAGCCATCGCTCGTCTCTTGCTACCAATGCGTACAGCTCATTATAGGCTGTTTGGATAGCTCGTGCTTCTTCAAAGCATGCCCGTGGGAAGAGACTAGGAAATAGGGTGACTGGTGCTGTCACTGCCAGAGACCGTGATGGGTCTACACTCTCTGAAACATAAGATAAAGCTGGTCGTACAGCCAAGCCGTTGAGGATTGACCAATCCTTGATGTTGGAGAGGAGATACTCTGATTGCTCGGAGGTCAGGCTCGGCGGGTAGTCGGGGTAGATGGACGCAGCCATTACGGACAGCATCGGATTCGCCGCTCGCTTCGTGAAGCTGATTGATACGGACTACTTCAAGACATGGACATCGCAAGATTTGAATCAAGGTGTGGCAACTGATAGAGGTAGGACCTACCGGATATAAGAGACAGGAGGCCACGGACTTGGCTTGCTTGGCAATCTTTGGACGACTGCGGTCAATTTGGGAACGAAGCCCAGTCAACTTGAACAACTATTTGGCCTTCTAAGCCTATGTTAGAGCCTCCACGCACCTGGCCATTACCCAGCCCGAAGATTGATGCACGGGGTCATGGCTCTTCGGGCAATGAGTGTTGTGATGTTCGGCATTTGCAGCGCTCACGAGCTTCACTATCACGACAGTCGTTTCCCTTCTACATATCTGTCCTTTTATCCTCCCGACTTTCAGTCTCTTCAAACACCCCATTGTTCGCTTTTTCCCTTGCGGATCCCTCGTTGTCTCGGTTCGGTAGCCCTTATAACACCTGGCCACCCTAGATCAGGTTCCTACTCTGTTAGCCCGTCTCTAGCTACCTCATGTCCTTTAGCATACTCAACCTCAGCTGATACAACAACAAGAAGCCTCACTCTCGAATTGTACCTCAACGTAATGACTAATATGCGTATAAGAGTGAAGTGTAGAAGAAGTTCAGATTCGATACCGCACAACGTGAACGCTTCCAAGGGCATTTAATCTCTAATTCGGAGGACACATGAATCTAACTCAACGACTATCAGTAGCTTCCAACGGTACGAAGTCACAGAAATGAATATCAAGTTTTTGCACCTTCACCTACACTTCATCCCACCCTCCGACAAGAACCTAAGCTCTTAATCGTACAGAGAGACTTTGTCTGAGGAAGCTGGTAGATTCCACCGTCAAAGTACAGCGAAAGGACTGCTGTTGCATAGGGAAGCTGTCAAAGCAAGTGACAAGCTTGCGTTCTACAGAGCCCGGAACTTGCAATACACGAATGCAAAGAAGCAAAGACTATCAATCAACACTTAGGATTGAACCATTTTCTGCCCCGAGGTGAACTCAAATGCGGAACCTATGGCTGGAAACGATGGCACTACAAATTACCACTGCCATTCATACTGACATTAAGCCCAGAAAATATTGCCAATGACTCTGAAACTGGGATTTGGCTCTCTCACCAAGATTGGCAAGTTCCCTTTTTACAAGCTTTTTCATATCGTCGAAAGTGAAGCCCCAAAAGGACTTTCGATTGGATGCTGTTCAAATTGCACGCTTGGACGGGTAATTTACCGCGATCTATGCAGAGAGCTGGGTGAATTCACTTATTTACTTTTAAACCAGCGCTAACCGCATCTAATTTTGGAATTTTCCGTGTTTATACTCCTTCGAAATTCAACACCGGCACTGGTAACTTACCCCACTATAGCCACTATGGCTACCTCGGCAGGCGTCGTCGTTGACAGCACTGGCCGCAAGAGGCTAAGACCTACATTGTTATCGGCCGATCTCACTCTTAAAGGGCTAGAATTTAGTAGCGACGCAGCTAAGAAGCCTGAAATTGCGACTGATAATACGCACCTACCAGCACCTTTACCAACACCTTTACCAGCATCTTCATGGCCTGACTTGGCAGAACATACCCAGCAAGCCTATGGAAGAAAGGCTATCCGGAGGCCAGACCAGCTATATCTTGGGCTAGAACCCCTTGGGGTTGACAAAATCTTCTATGGCAACACTGACTCGGGAAAGGACCTGGACCACAGCGATTCTCATACACTTGCGATCAATTCCAGCGAAGGCTATACGGCTCAAAAATTATACGTCAACGCACGTATGAAGTACTTCCTCAGGAGTCCTCAGTTGACATTCCAGCAGGATGGACGTAAGCACGTTGGGATTATCGCATACCCGGACCGCTTTAGCAGAAATCGCTGCCCCGTCTCAATAACTATTTTCTCGAAGTCAGGCGACCGCATTACAGCTTCACGTTCGAACCGTTCAACATGGTTCAAAGATGAGATCGAATTGTCCTCCACTACTCTCGACAAGGACCCGGTCAATGTTTTCCACAAAGCCGATCCAGCGCTTGCGCCAGAGGACTGCGAAGATGCAATATGGGAGGCAAAGCAGGCAGATGAGAAGTGGAGCAATGTCTATGGAAAGGACGACGAACTTCCCCTCTACGGTGACTCAGACTCTGAGGAAGACTTCGATCCAAAGACGCTAAGGGAGATTGAAAAGGAGGCAGATGAAAGGATAGAGGCCAAGGAGCGATTAAGAAGCAGGCTTTTATCAGGTGAAGAAGTCAAGCGGATCATTGAGACTGCAATCGAGAACATTGTACAAGACTGGACTGTCAAGAGACTGCCCAAGCTACAGCCAAAAGGATGGCGGATGTGGAGAAAGTACCGACGTAATGGCAGACTACAAGAAGAGCTACAAAGCATCAAATATGGCATCGACAAGCTGGAAGCTCGCATAATCAATCTTCGCCAAGAGATCACAGGCCAAGAATGGAAGAGATCGAAGCACGTTGTGATACTGTGCAAGGGCTTGCAGCCTTCGATATTTCATCGTGAAGAAGGAAAATGGCGACTTGCGACGCTCAAATTGGGAAAACCACCAGCCAAGCCGTCACCCGAAAAGAAAACACCCACAGTCGAAAAGCCACATGGACAGCCACTACAAGAAGGGAATGTTGCAGAAGACTCCGACGGTACGTACATACAATTTCACTTCCAAGAAGATGCTGACTCCGGGATCTATTAGATAGCATGGACGATTTCATCGTTGAGGATGAACCCGAAATACCAACATTTGAGGGCAATATATGCGAAGGACGCCCGGCGATGTCATCATCAGAGGTTATTGACTTGACAGCAGTCGAGGATGATCCTGAAACACCAACATTGAGTAGTAAAATACCCGAACGAGGCGCAGCGGTGTCACCATCAAGTTCTGTCGACTGGATAGAAGAAGTGGACCCCAACCCTTCAAAGACTTTGCTTATGTATATGGTAACCCATGCACCTGCACAACAACGACAAGCAGCATCCAATTATATACGCCAGCGATGTATGGAAGCCGTACAGCGTGACTTAAAGTTGGGCTTCAAAGCTCTCCTTGCGAACCGTCGTGACATCCGTGACATGGATCGGGAAATATCGAAAGCCGTTATGCAGATTGCTATATGGCGTATCAAGTGGACAGTTCCGATCATGATGGATTCAGAGAAAGGTATAGAAGCCGGTCATATCAAAGTTACTCAGAAAGATGAAGCGGGCTATGAGCCTTTCTACGACGCCTTACTGGACTGTATCGACCCCCCCGAAAACGTCCCTAACCCTCCCGAACGAAGCCCGCCACCAAGAAACCGGAAGCACGCCCTTGAAGAAGACCAGATCGAGCTTGGTCCAGACCGCAAACGAGATCGACACGTTGCGAAAGGAAAGGACATTCCGCACATGTCACCGTCTGCCAAGAACCTTGAACGAGAAAAGGAAGAGCGTCGCCGTCGGGAAGAGCTCGAATATCGATATGCAAACATGGGCTCACCTAGTAGCGAATCGATGCAGGTGATTGTTAACCCTGGCAAACTTGGGAGACAAGATTTCGTGTATCTCAATCCCAATTTTGGGAATGGCGCACGCATCAAACCACATCAAAAGGAAGGCCTTCAATTCTTGTGGCGAGAGATCACCGCGCAACACGAGGGTCTCCAGGGATGTCTACTAGCCCAGACCATGGGACTCGGGAAGACCATGCAGGTAATTGCCCTGCTTGTCACGCTTGCGGAAGCCAGGGATTCGTGGAACGAGAAAATACGTCAACAGGTACCTCCCGAACTTCGGGAATTTCGTACCCTTGTCTTGTGTCCGCCAGCGTTGGTGAACAATTGGTGGGACGAGCTACTTCTTTGGGTCCCAATTCCACATGAAAAGACTATCGGTAGGATACGGAAAGTCAGCGCGGCCATATCGTTAGCTGATCGCCTCGGCGAAGTTCAAGCCTGGAGTAACGAGGGTGGCATCCTCCTGATGGGATATAACACCTTCAAAGACTTGGTCCACAACCGGGCAACTAAGGGCGGCAAAACCAATAAAATCAAGGCGCCTCCACTTAAACACCGAGAGCACCGTATGGTCAAGGAATCTCTTCTAGAAGGCGCAACTCTCGTCGTTGCTGACGAGGCGCACGAGTTTAAGAATGGCACTTCAAGACTCAACAAGGCAATGACTGAGTTCAAGACCAAGAGTCGAATCGCTCTCACTGGATCGCCACTCAATAATCATCTCGAGGAGTACTACACTATCATTGAGTGGATCGCTCCAGACTACCTGGGGAGTCTCGGGGACTTCAAGGCGATCTACAAGATGCCTATCTTAGAAGGCCTTTCCGAAAATAGTAGTGAATCACAGTATCTCAAAGCGAGGAAAACATTGAAAGCCTTGGAACTGGCACTGGACTCCAAAATCCACCGCGCCAACGCCTTTGTTCTCTTTACAGATCTTAAGGACAAGACTGAATTCCTTATCGAGGTCCCTCTTACACCTCTCCAGGAACTTGCTTACAAGATCTTAATTAGATTCATTCATGCCCCCGCCAGTGGAGAGAAGCAGCAACATACCGTTCTGTGGTCATGGATTGGATTTCTGAAATTGTTGTGTAATCATCCAAAATGTTATTGGGAGAAAGTACTGGCGATGCAGGCTAGACCCGTAACTCCACCAAAATTCACAACCCCTGTCAAGCAGAATTTTCACATGACTACTACTCCCGAAAAGAAGAAAGTGCGTGGCTTGAATGAGAATGAAGACATTGGACTTTTGAATGAATCAGGCCCCAAAACGGCCTTATCTCGGATTGCAAAGGAAAGCAAGGTACGTTTTTTGGAGTCATCATTGCCTCTCATCTGCTCTAGCTGCAGTTGCTGAATATGTATTTGGGAGCGAAGACGGGGTCTTTACCTCATGATACGCTCTCAAAACATGGTTCATGACCGAAACCTTGAGGGTAAGAGGGCTTGCTGACTCTGAAACCTTGATCCAGGAAGCTTTCGAGGCGCTTGCAGACCCACTTGATACACTGTCTCTTTCGAATAAGATGCACATACTATTTGAGATCTTGCGCTTCTCCGAAGAAGCCAATGACAAAGTCCTTGTCTTTACACACAGCATCCCAACGCTCGAGTACGTGAGCGACCAATTGAACAAAGCAGGCAAGACCTATTCCCGTATCGACGGCATGACACTTGTCAAAAATCGGCAAGACATTACTAAAAATTTCAACGAAGGTACTGTCAATGTATGTGTGGTCTCAACAAGGGCTGGAGGTGTAGGCTTGAACCTCTTCGGCGCCAACCGCGTTATCATCCTGGACCAACACTTCAATCCAATGTGGGAGCAACAGGCCGTCGGCCGATCCTATCGTATTGGACAAGAGAAGGCTGTTTTTGTTTATCGTCTCGCAGCCGCTGGCACGTTCGAACAAGCTATTCAAAATCAGGGCCTTTTCAAAGAGCAGCTTGCTACGAGGGTCGTGGACCGCAAGAACCCTACACGCCGCGCTTTCTTGGGCGCAGGAGATTATATATTTGAGCCGAAGCATGTCGAGCAGAAAGATCTCGAGCCCTACAAGGGCAAAGATCCTTTCGTTCTTGATCGCCTTTTGGCAGATCCTGGAAACAAGATTCTCTCGATTACGCCAACTGAAACGTTCTATACCGAAGATGGTATTGAATTAACGGCAGCGGAGGAGAAAGAAGCCGAGCAAATGTTCAAGGATGAGCAGGTTCGGCGCCAACAGCAGCAAGCGCATTTGGCCGCTGAGAAGAAGAGGCTAGAGGATCATCGAGCGCATTTGGCCGCTGAGAAAAAGAAGGAGAAGGACCGGGTCAAAACCATTCAGCAAGCCACCAAGCCTTAACTTGCATTAATACGCAACCGCATAGTATGACAATGAATCAAATTTGCATCGAGCTGTGCTACTACTATACGAACCTTCTTTTACATCCCTCAAGCTTACTTTTTTCATTTTCAGTATTCTTTACTACTCTGAGCTGACTTTTCCATACATGTACTAATATATATATAGAAAGATGGGCGACTTCTCTTTTAGTGATTAGCAGAGCGTAACGCATCGGGTAGGTAAAGCCTGCTCTACTCAGTTTGCTCCATCAATGCCCAGTCTCTCTAGTACGTACTCGCCATGGATGCAAAAGCTGCGGTCTTCGTCTTCCGCCTGAACAGCTACCGCCCAACCCAGCCTCCACCAGCTCTACCGTGACGAAGGAGCGAGATCGTTCGCGATGAATCAATCGGACCTGACTGGAGTTGCACCGAACAACCGACATGGCATCCTAAACGGGCATAGGTGTTTGGACCAGAACGCAATGCCTGTCGCGGATATTTCTACATTGCAGCAGAATTCGACCCCACAGAAAGCGCCAACCACTCCGGCGAAGGCCCCTGCTACAGCAACTGTAGGGGCTATCGTTGGATCATATCCTCAAGGATCCCAGTTTAGCCAATTACCTGCTTAACGCATCACCGTCGTCCGCTTGGAGGTTTCGAAGTTCTCCTTCTCTCCCTGACTATGGGCCTAGGTATCGGGTCCTCTTCATTGCGCTGACTGAGTCGTTCCAAGTGGGGGATGTTGTGGTTTAGGCAGCACAGGAGGAGCGCGAAGCGGAAGAGAGGTCTTTTGCATTAACTTGATCTCCCGCGCAGAGGAGTATTTTGACCACCTCAACATGTGCGAATGGTCCCTATCTTCGTCAACATCGAAACTAAAGTACCAAATACCAGAGGCGAGAAAGCCGATATCCCGGGAAGTCCTGGGGGCGCACAAACACCTCGGGGCGCACAGTTCGCTTAATAGGGGCGCACAGCTCGGTACTTAGATTTATATAGGGCTCTCACCAAAATCTAAGTACCTATTCATACCCTACTATAGGGCTATCGCTCTCCCACCCCAGTATTCCGCCCTATAATTCGCTACGTGTCAGCGCACGATTCGGGATACTAAGCCACTTAGATTTATATAGGGCTTATACCAAAATCTAAATACCTCACTATCTACTATATTACCGTCACTACTATAAATATTTATTCGCGGTATATCGCTTTTATATATATCGTTATCGTTTATTTATTTTATTTAGGTCTTATATATATTATTATCGCTCTTCTACCCTAGTATTCCGCTCTATACTATTATCGGAATTTATTTAAAAACGCCGTATTAATAATTATTTACTTCTATAACTCCCGTTTATTAATATCTATAGCGGCGATAAAGTTATTATTAGACTATTTTTTTATAAAAGTAGTTTTAACCTTAATTTTTACTTTTAAAATAAAGTCTTTTACTCGGCGAGGTTAAAACTCGCCTTTAATTTACTTTTACGTTTTAATAAATTTAAATTATTACCGCCTAAATACTAATAAAGTAAATAAAGTAAGAGGGAGTTCTTAGTTAAAAATAAATTTATATACTTATATCGGCTTTTTAAACTAGCGGCGGTATAGCGATAATAAAATAATTTAAAGAGGAATAATAAAATAAAAATAATAACGAAGTAATTTAAAGAGGTAAAGGCGACTAGTATATAATAAAAATAAAAATAGAGATTAAAAATATCTATATAAAGTAAATAGTAGTTATTAATAACGACGATAATAGGGTATAAATAAATATTTAGATTTTAGTAAAAACTCTATATAAATTTAAATACCGAGTTATATATTTTTATTAAGCGAATTATATATTTTAAATTATTTATATACTTTTAGAACTTCCCGCCGATATCTAACTCTCGAAATAAAAATATATAAAATTTATTAAACTTTATCCGTTAAAAATATAACGACGAATTAGTATTTCTCGATATTTTATAATTTTATAAATATTATTTAATTGGATATTATTAACTAATTCTCGCTTCGGTCCTTAAAACTCGTATAAAAAGATCTATTATATTAGGTATTAAATTAAGAGTTTCGGGAGACTATACTCGTTTATTATCTTAAAGTCCTCTATAACTACTCTACGATACCTTTTATAGAGGAAATTCTAGGCGATAATCTTTGGAATTATTTATAGTTCGTCGCTTTTAAAACTCATTGAGGACAAGAAGTCGCGGAATTATAAATTATAAATTTATATTATCGTAGTACTACTTTTCTTTACTATTTTAAACCGTACTTCTTATTATTCTATAAGGATAATATTTATATATAATCGCGTATAAAAAACTACTTCTCTTTCGTATTTAGTTAATTAACTCCCGCTATTTTATTTAGATATTATTTACTCTCGGTTTACCCTCTATTTACTTTTTACCCTCTAGTTTATTTATTATTTAAACGATATTTATCCTATTTAGGTATTAAATAACTATACTTTATTATATAATTAGTTTTAATACTATTAAAGGATTATAAATAGTTTTATTATATTAATTTCTTTAATTATATATAATAATACTAGGGGGAGTTATTTCCGGCTTTAAAGAAATTATAAATTAAAATTTTATTAAAATCGACTTAATTATATATTTATATATTTATATATTATTATCTTCTTATTATATATATATTTTATTACTATACTTTTTACCCTTTAATTTATATAATTCGATTTATTTTTATTTTATTAATTTACCGACTATTTTCTATCTCTATTCATTTCTTTATAAATTTAATTTTATTATTCTTCTTTCCTTTTATTTTTTCTTAACTTTACTTTTATATTTCTTTATTTATTAAACTTTTATTATCCCTCGTTATCTTTAATACCGAAGAAAAAAATCTTTAAGAATTTCTTCTAGCGAGCCTACGCTTCGGATTAGCGTAGAGATCTCTAAAGGGAATACTAGCGTGGGGTAGAGTAAAGTAAAGCGTAGAATAAAGATCGCGGTTCGATCTTTACTCTAAATTAGGGTAGAGTAGAGTAGAGATTCTTTAAGAATCTCTAGTAGTAAATATATAATTAATTAACTTTAGGAATATACTCGATATAATAAGATTTTAAAAGATAATTTATAATAAAAAGACTTTAATTCGTATTAGAAAATAATATTCCTATTTATTTAAATTTTATAATTATTCTTTTTTAATCCTAATTAAGAAGCTAGATTTATAGGTTATTAATTATTATAAATATTCTCTTTTACTCTAGCCGAATAACTAGGTAAATTAAATTTAAATTATTTATTATCTTTATTATATTTATCTACCTCCGAACCGATCTTTATATAATTACTCTTTTTCCGAGTTAAGTTTTAAGTATCGATTATAAAACTATATTATTAATACGAACGTTTTTTCTATATTTCTAACGGCTAGAGATTAATTATTAATATAATTATTATAATTATAATTTTAATTAAAATTTATATAAGTAGTTTTATCTTTATTATCGTTATTAAATATTTTTTATTTATCGTTATATTATCGTTTTTCTTTTAAGTTCTTTTTACGAATAATTTCTTCCTATTTTATATCTTCCTAGGAAAGATTCTTTATTTAATTATTAAGTAAATAAAATAAAATATCTTAAGGCCGGTCTTCCTTTATTCTTCTATTATATTTATATAAAATAACTATAATTTAGAAAGTTACTAGTAATTATAATTTCTAAATATTATATAACTTTATAACGATAGAGAATAAATACTTTATATTAATACTCGTAATCGGTACGGTTAATATATTACGAGTAATTATACTAAGAATTAGAAATCGAGGGGCGAGTTACTTTTATAGTATTAGAATATTTTATTCTATAGATTAATTAGAGAATAGTATTAAAGATATTAACGGAATTAATTATTAGAAAGATTATTAGAATTTACTAGTATTCCTATACCTTTAGAACTCGTCGTTTTCTCCGTTTTTATTATTAGAATTTATATCTAGTATTTAGGCGAGCCTATTATTTAAATTATATTTATAACTTCGTACGAAATTAGATAATTTACTCGAAGTTAATATATTTATTTAATATTCCTTATACTCTTCCTCGAGAGCGGATTAATAAATAAATAATTATAACGATTATTTAATATTAGTCTTTTACTTTAAAGTCTCGAATATTTTCTTATTTTTTATAGAGTTTAATAAGACCGCTTTATTATAGAAATACCCTAAACCGCTTTTAGTTTTAATATAATTTTAGTTTAACTTTTTAGTCGTTTAATATAATATAGTCTTTATTTTAAACTTCTATAGTACTCGTTTAAAATAAAGTTACTTTATAGTCTTTTTTAGATAATTAAAGAGTTTATTATAAATTATAAAAGTACGATAACTAGTAATAGTCTTCGTTATACCGATAATATTCGTTATTTTCGCGAACTCTTTTATAATATTAATTAGATAAATAATATAACTCTATTTTTTTATTTTTAATTTAAGATAAGAAATCTTAACTTATATAAAGTAACTTTTAATATTATAGCGTAGTTTAAATACGCGGACTATTATATAATATATCGAGTTTTATCGCGTTTTAATATCTTTAATAAATTTTATTAATCTTAATTTAATAAATTTATTAACTTTATTCGGTATATTTTTTCTTATAATATCGAGTCTCTTTTATTAAATATCTCGGAACTAGGTTCTATACTAGTTATTTATATTAATAAATACTATAGTCTTCCGTATTTAATAGGGTTATATTATTATAAAGATTATTAGAATTCTCTTACTTTAGTTAATATTAATAGTAAACTCTTTTACGTATTAATTTAGAAATCGCGAGAGTTTTATTATTTATCTTAACCCCTTTAAAGTTATTCGTTTATAAACGAAAAGTAAATCGTATTTAATAATACCTTAACGGTAAGTTAAATTATATATATAAGATACGGTATATATTTAGATAATTATTAAATAAATATCCGTTTAACCTTTTTATTCCTCTATATAAATATAAGAATAATACTATCGAATATTATCTATATATTACTAGTATTATCGCTTATAATAATATAGATCCGATACTCGATTTTATATTTATAGAAGATCTTAGTTAAAACGTCCGTTAGTTTTTTATTAATATATTTCCCTTTAATATATTTAAAGTTAATAATAATTTTATAATATTTCTACTCGGCGTTAATAAAGTAGGTAATAATAACTATATATAAAGATATATCGTAGAGTAATTATTTATCTAAAGTAAAAGATATCTTTAATTTATTATTGGGTAAAGTATTAAATAATTTCTCTTTAATCTTCTTAAATCGTTATAGGAGTTTATTTTTAATTATTAAAAAACTCGGTAATATAGCGATAAAGTCTAAATAAAGGAACGGATACTAAATTAAAATATTATTAAGAGAGTTGTATAATATTCCTACTATAATAATTATTTATAGGAATATATCTTTAAAGTCTAATCGTTAAGGTATAAAACCGTTAATTTTAATTTTAATACTTTTAACTTCGCGGCGCTACGTTCGAATTAACTAGAGAATTCTAATAATTATTATAATAATCTAGACTTTTATTTATATAGGGATAATTTCTCTAAAAATTAACTAGGTTATATTATATATACTCGCCGAGTCTTTATAACTTTTCTTTTTTTAATAATCTATTCTTAACCTAGTATCTTAATTCATATAGGGATAAATTAATATATCGTTATATTATAAATAAATTATCGATAATTTTCTAAAGTTTACTATTACTCCTTCTTCGAAAAATATCTATATTTTAAACTTTCGGGATTATATTTTACTAAAATTAATCTTCTTATATTAATTCTTATTATCGGGATATTTATACTATATAATTTATTTCTACTAATTTAAAAATATATCCTTCTTAATATTAAAGAAGATATAATATCTATATTATTCTCCTTTAAATATAATATTAAGAGGCGGTTTATATTTATATTATTAACTATAATATTTCTAATATTAAAAGAAGATATATTATCGAAGATATTATTTAAATTATCTTTATCTAGTTAGTTTAATATAGATTCTAAAGGATAAAATAAAGAGTTTAATTAATATTATATAATAAATAACTAATTATTAAAAAGATTATTAGAATTAAGATCTAATATTTCTATATATATATATATTTATACTTTACTCTTTATTAATATCGAATCGATATATTCTTAAAAGGCGGTAGGATAATCGTAGGAGAATATTAATATTAAAATATAATAATAAATAAAGTTTATCTCGTAATAAATATTAAAAAAAAATTATATTTTAAATTCTAAAATATACTAAAGATCCGTTTAATATAATATAATTTAATTAAATTACGCCTTTAATAAAATCTACCTATAATTTAATTTTAGGTTTAAAATTAACTCGGATAATTATATATTTAAACGGCGAGCGGCGAGATTATTTATTAAAATACTTTAAGTTTAATTTTAACTCGGACGATTATATATTTAAATAGCGAGATTATATACTAAAATATTATATTTATTATTATAGTTATTCTCTACTTTTTCCCTATAGTATTTAATAATCCTATATATATTATTATCTTTTAGAAGTGACAAGGTCATAGTATATATTTAGTAGTAATGATTAATTGATTAGTTAGGTATTCGTTACTAACGAACTAGAATAATAAATAGCCTTCGGTGCCAAGGAACTAACCTAATATAATAAAATCGGTATAATCGTATTAGTTACTACTAAATAAATAAAGTTATCGCCCCGATAGTATAATTATATAGTAGGGTATAAGGAAGCGCCAGTAGAAAGGGAATTCTATTAAACCGAAATTATTATAGTAGATAACTTCGTTCAAGCTGAATAACTATTTATATTATACTAGCAAGCTGGCCGTAAACCTCCTTATACTCCCTAATAATACTAGGTATATATTATAGTTGCTTTATAAATATCTATTTATTATCTTCGGGCCTATAACTCTTCTAACGAACTAGATATTATAAGGTAGCGTTCTTCGCCCTCCTAAATCGACGCTGTCGTTTACGTAATAGCTTTTCTATCTCCTATTCGTCCTCGTTATCGACGATAATTGGTGGCGGCACTATAGCGTATCTTCCGTAGAGATCCGCGTTAGGTACTATCGCTAGTTCGAGGTGAACTACCGAGACTACGTTATAGATAGTTATAGTAGGGGGTAGCTTCAGGCGGTACGCTAGCCTCCCGATCTTTTCGGTAACCTCGAACGGGCCTACGAATTATTGCCCTATTTTCTTCGAGAGTATACTAGCCATTTAATATCCGCGGTATAAATGTAAATATACTAAATCACCGACCTTAAAGAATATTGGCTTATAGTAGACGTTATATTATTCTTTTATACGGATTAAAGTAAAGGTAATAATATCTTAAGTATTAATATATTTAGGGCGGTAGACGGTAATAAGGAATACGTCTCCTCGGAAAGTTTCTATAATATCGTAATATACTCCTAGGCTAGGGGATTTAATATCCTTAAAGACTTCCGTAGGAGTAATTAAAACGTTAGTTATCTTAAAATCATTAAGGTTAAAATTATCGATTCGTAGTAAATCTAATAGTTCTTTAATCTTAAAGCCGTATAGGACCTTTATTAATATTAAGCGCGTGCTACTATACTTGATAAAATTATTTAGCGCCGCGGATAGTTACGGTAGTACTATTAACTACTTATTACGGTCAACTATAAGAAGGAAATATCGTAATACGATCTCGATAACCTTATTTAACTTTTTAGACTAACCGTTAGTCTAAGGGTAATAAATAGTTAAATATAATATATCGATTTTAAATTCATTCATAATCTGCTTCTATAGTTAACCGACGAACCGATGGTCTCGATTAGAGATAATAACGGCTGGTAGACCTTAATTTAATAGGAGTAATCGAGTTAGTAGTAAATAAACCTATTAAGGCCCGCTCTAGTCCGTTTAGCCCGTAATTAATATCACTACTTTACTAAATTTATATGTAATAAATATATAGTTATAATCCTAACCCAGCGTGCTTCTGCTTCGTAACTATTATGTATACGACCTTTGAAATCGTCGCTGACGGCGATAACACTAACTGGAAAAACTAATAGTATATTAAGGATTAACTCGTTTATTTCTAGGCGGTATAAACGACTAGTAAGGCGTAATAGAGTGTCTAGGACGATATTTACTTTACTAGGCTTATATCTTAGTTTAATTCGAAACCTTTATAGGTATTCGGACGTACGGATTAATCTAAGATTTAGTTTCTTAGTAGAGGTAGTATTTATAAAAGTCTACCGTACTATACCTATAGTAGAGGTATAGTCGGTATAAATAATTATAATATTGCTAGTTACTTTAATAAGATATCGAATCTTCTTTATAACCTAGATAATACTAGTTATCTCTAGTTCGGTAGGCTAGTACCTTATCTTAGTAGATATTAATTACCTTAATAAGAAGAGAATAGGTTATAGGGACTTCTACTTCGGTACTTCCGTAGTATCGTTATCTTTAATATAGTATATATATATACCGAATCCCTACTCCTTACTAGTATCTAGATTAATAAATAATAGTCTCTTTAAATTAGTATGATATAGTATAATAGGACTAGCGAAGAGCTCCTATAAATATTTATAGGTGTTAAACTCCGTCGGCGTAGGCGTATCGACGAGAGTTCTTTTCGTTATAGACTTGCGAGTATTACCCCGTATACTCTTACCCTATAAATTTCGATAGTGTTAATTTAATAATGTCTTGCGGTCTTATAGAGGCTTGATTATTACCGCGTAGTACGGAATATACTACTTTAGGTAACCCGTTATTCCGAGGTACTACTCTAGTACCTATAGCGTTCGGGGAAACTAAAGATTCCGTATAATTACTAATTTATCCTTAACTATAGTAAGGTTTAAAGCGTCGATATATTGGCCTAATAGCTATACGGAAGGATAGCCAAGGAAGGATTTTTTAGTAGAAATATAAATATTCATATCTAATAGAGCTTGGAATATTAGTATTAAGTATTCGACGTACTCTACTAACGAAGTAGAAAAGATAACGATATTATCGACGTATATACGGTAGAATTTTCGGTACGACCGAAGTATATAGTTAATTATATATTGGACGTAGGCCGGAGAGTTTCGGTACCCTATTACTAGTACGTTAAAGGTCTCTTAACCACGGTACGTTACTACTATAAAGCGGTATCGATAATATCGCTTTACCTACTATTAGTAGAAAAAGGCTATTATATTAATAGTCGAAATATACGTAGTATTTAATAGAAGTATTAAGATCTTAGTTTAGATAAGGACCGGATATATATTTAATATTATGATTTTATTAAGGGCCCTAATATCGATAACTATACGTCCTTTAAGACCGGAGGCGGTATCTTTCTATACGACGAAATAAGGGAAAGAAAACGGTATCGCCGTAGTAATTTATTTTATTCGGCCCTACTAGTATAGTTTATTAAAGGCGTTATTAATAACCTCTTTATTATACTTCCTTAACGGATAAATACGAGTTTAACCGGCTTTATAGAGCTCTTTCTAGTTATCGATAAAAGGAATCTTTATTTATTCGGATTCTAGGATATTCGCTACGTTCCTAGTATCTTTCTATAAATCTAGAAACGAATCGACGATATTAATAATTATAGAGGCGGAAGTATCGTTCCCGTAGATCGTAGTACCTATAGGGTATAGTATCTCTAGTTAAAATAAAACGTTCGGTGCTACCGAAGGTTTTAGTAATATTTACTTCGGCGCTACGGAAGCCTCTTATAAGGTAAATAAATTTAGTAGAGTAAATATTAAATTAAAAGTTATAAGACTCGGATAAATAATATTCGATATTATCGAATTAGATATACGGGGAGTTATTATTATATTAAAGGTTATTATTATAGCTAGTCCGGCCTTAAAGTAGGACTTAATTAAAAGTTTCGATATTAAAGTCTTCGGTGGCTTTATAATTAAATTAGTATATAAGGTATTAACTTAGAAGTATCTAGTTACTTCGTATTTAATAATTTTCCCTAGTCTAGTATATCGGTTAATAATTACTAGTAGATCGGTGTTATTCCGAACTATGATTCTATCTATATCGTAGTTAACGATATACGCGGTTACTATTAGTGTATTAAGCTAAGAAGGTTCAAATAATAAATCACGATCTTAGGGTAGATTTAATTTCATAGATTTAACTATAATAATTATATCTAAATATACTAGTACAGTATAACGGAATTTACTAACTATAGTTACGTCTATTCTAGTACCCTTCGTAATTATAGAAATAGGGATCTAGAGGTTACTATAAGATATAATAATAACGAGATCTCTACCGGTATTAATTATAATTTCTTTTAGTTTTATAATATCGATACCTATTAAAACCTTAATAGATAGGTTATCGATAATATATAGTTCCCTAGTAATTAAGGCGATCTTACCGTCCTTACCGGGAATATATATAAGGATAATAACGAATTTATTAATATCGTGGTTATTCGATCTTAAGCTACGGACTTTTATAATAGTGGGTATTTTATAAACCTTAACTTATAGGCCAAGTTCCGTAAACTTTATAAAGAACTACCGGTCTATAAAGTTTATAATATATCTAATATCGAAGTAAAATTCGTAGAGTTAACCGTCTAATTCTACGGAGACCTTAATAGTAGTATAGCGGTAATCACGAAATATATAGCCGCGGGTAGGTTTATCGGTAGATATTAATTTAATAACCTACTTCGCCGAGAAGGTAATATCCAGTAGAGCGGAAATTAATAAAACGGAATTCGCTAAGGCGGAAGACGTAGTAGACTCTAATAAAGTAGGATTTCGGTAAAGCCGGATATATATATATAATTTATTATTTGAAGAGAAGGACTATTTATATAAATAATATACTACTTTATTAATCGTATCGACTACTTTAATAGTATATTAACCGACGAAAAGACTATTAATTATCTTATTATAAGGTTACTCTAAATCGACGGTATCGCTAGGGTACTTACTAGCCTACGTAGTACTTTAATAGAAAGTGTCTTCTTAGCTACTATAGTAGTTTCTTTAACTTTCGTTATAAAGACTTTCAATATAACGGAAGAATTCTATCAATTAATCTTCGTCGTGGCTAACGTCCTTAGTAGTTTCTTAATCTTTAATATAGTAGGCCCTTTAAATCGAAAAGGGTTTCTTAAAAGGATTCCTATTAAAGTTTCTTTTTACTCTAAAGCCTTAGTTTTAATACCTAGGAGGGAATATCTTTTACCTAGGTAACGGACTTAAGTTTCTATTTATTATTTATAGCTACTTTCTAGGAGGCTGTAAACGGTTAAAATTCTACTATTATTATTACTAATTAATATTACTCTATTACGGTTAGAAGGACGAAGAAGAAGAAGAAAATAACCTATATAAGTTACTTTCGTAAAAAGTATTATTACTTTTATAAGGAGGCGGACCGCTATATAAAGGTCTAAAACCTTCGGTAGGACGATAAGGAATAAAAGATTAACGAAAGTTTTAATATTAATTATATTATTAAGGCTGACGCTGTCCGTAGTTACTATTATTATTATTACGGTTCGGTGGAACCGATCGATTATATTTATCTAACTTTCTAGATACTAGAGCCTACTACTTATATTTATAGTTATCGAGGCTCGTTAGAAAGTTATTAATAATAATATTATTATCGGGCCTCTTAATATTACGCCGTAGTTCGAGGTTAATTCCGTTATAGATAATATTAAATTGATTTTATAGTAGTAATATTCCCGTATCTTTAATAAACCTTAAAATCTTCTATATATATTTACGCGGTTTACGACGGCTACTAGTATCTCTAATAAAGTAGTATTCCCTAAAGATAATATCGATAACTATATTCGAAGGCTCCTTAAACCTTCCCGTTAATAACTAGGTTTATTCCGTAATATTAATATTAGTGGCGCCGTACTTCGATAGTCTCTTCTTAGCGTCTAAAAGCTTAACGATATATTATTCTAAAGTAGTACCGCGGAGGTAAATCTAGAGATTCTTATATATTATAGTACCTTTAATAGTTACTAGGTCCTTAACTCGCTCGATAAATAAATATATATCGCGGAAATAAATTTCTTTACTAGTATACTTAAGACTAGACTCTATACTAATAGACTTACTATTATATATAGGGTCGAAGAATCCGAGGTTAATTATATTCTACTTCGATAAAGTAATACTATCGCCTTAGGGACCTTATGGGCCTTAGAGTCTTAATAGTCTAAAAGGGCCTACTAGAGGTACTACTATAAGATTTATAATAAGATTACGTAGCTCTACTAGCTGTATTTTATTAAAGCCCGCGTTCGCTATAATCGAGGATTACTGCGGTTATTAATTAGGTCCGAGGGGTCTCTAGTAGATTACTTCTTTTATAAAGATCTATCTAATAGAATATCTTAATAACGATATCAAATATAGTAATAACGAAGAAGGCGCTTACTAAGAGCTCGGCGGGGACGAAGAAGGTATATTCCCGGCTAACGCCGGTACCTTAAGAGATTATTAAGTCGCTTAAGTACCAGCTTAGAAGCGTATTATAACGGCACGGAAAGCGGTAACGTTAATAACTTAATTATTTAGCCAGCTCGGTACCTTAGTAGACCTTAACTATACTCGTTACTCTCGAGGATTAAGACTACGAAGGGGTTAAATAGGCCGGAAATTCCGCCGAATAAAATAACTAATAATATAATAAGTAATATCGTTAACCTCGCCGGCGAAAGCGTGGCCCGACTATATAAATTCGTCGAGCTAGAATATTAAGACCACGGTATCATAACTAGCGATATTACTAGATACTACGATAACAGTCTTACGAAAGTAGGAAAGTTAAGGGTTAATATATTAATAATTCTTTATAACTTATTTTTATTAAAGACGAACTAATTTTTATTTACTCTTTCGATTTTAAAGATAGAATATTTAGTACTCCTATAAATAAATAGAACGTAACGAATAACCGTATATAAATTTTATATAAGAAATAGTAATATATAAAGACTTAAATGGGGTTAAGCCTAGTACGACTTTAAATTATTTTAGCGGCGCTTCTCCCCTTTAGGGAAAATCGATACTTAACCGATTTTATTAAAGGTATAGTACGGTTCTAGGCGAATTATATAATAGATTCGTTAAAGCCGAAGACGTAGTTATAGTAATACCTACTTTAGTAGACTGGTACGTCGTAGCGAAAGGTTTCTATAACTATACTAGATAACTGGGTATAGTATACCGAAGTATAGTATTTATAGTCTTAGTACTATCGTAATAAGCCTTAATATAGTAGAGCTATCTACTTCGATAAAGAAGAAGGAGGTAGTATTCTATTCTAACGAGATTATCGTATAAGTTATATTCTATTCCACCGAAACGAACTAGTAGAGGAGACGGGGTACGGATAAAAGGACGTTATTAAATAATTTTAGTTTAACTACTAGTACTACTATATAATTAGTGGATCGAACGTCTAGCAGGCGTGGTATAGCGCTTATTAAAATATATAATCGCCGTTACTACCAATTAATAAGGTCATGGTATATATTTAGTAGTAATAATTAATTAATTAACTAGGTGTTCGTTGCTAACGAACTAGAATAGTGAGCAGCCTTCGGTGCCAAGGAACTAACCTAGTATAACAAGATCGGTATAACTGTATCAAGAAGGTTTATTATCGAAAAGAATAAAAATACCTCGAAGAATAAAGATATAAAAGGCGCCGAGGAAGGTATTTAATACCTAGGACCTAATTCTAAAAAATCCTAAATATCGTAAATTCAAGCGTAGTAGTAAATTATTTTTTAATTAATAATAAGTCGAAGCCTTTAACTAATAAAAAATAGTAATAACTTTAAGGTAAATTAAGAAGTATTAGAAATTAATTAAACTTTTACTTTTAAAATTTACTTTCTATCGAGTAGTTAAAAAGCTTTATATAAATATCGGGTTTTCTAGATATATTTAATTCGTTATAATAACTACTCTTTAGGAGGCGGTAGAAGTTTATTTAATATTAAAGTTCGAACGTAAAATTATAATATATTATTCTATGAATTATTATTAATATTTTCTAGTTCTTTAACTAGTAGTTTATTATTATAAATATATAATAATACTTCTAAAGAATTTTAAGTTTCTACGCGATTTTAGATATAAGAATATATTTTAATTTATTTAATCCAATAATAAGTATATTTATAATAATTATTATAATAATTACGAACGGAGACTAGTTAATATCGAAATATATAATTATATTAAGAAGCTAGAAATTAGGCGCTAGGAAATTCGATAACTCCTCGTCGAATATATATAGACGTATTAACGACGGCGTAATATACTTTTAATTAAGAGGTAACTTTATATTAAACTCTTTAGAAATTAAAATAAATACCTCTTTAATATTTTTAATGTCTTTATCCGGGATTTAGTTATAATAGGATAGATTATACCTCTCCTACTATTAAATAAGTCCTAGTAAAGAAGTCTACTCGTCCTCCTCCTCTACCTAAAAATAAGAAGTTATATTTCGTTATATAACGATCTCTTCCTTCGTAAAATACTAGTACGATTTTATCTATAAAATTAATAAACCCTAATAATAATTAACTAGCCTAATTATTAAAATAATTATTAGAAATCTATACCGTATTTTAATTAAGGTAATTATATTAAATAAAATTAATATATTTATATATCTCTAGGTCGTAACGTTTAAGATAATTAATTTTACGAAATAAACTTTGAATAAATTTACGCTATATAGCCCGCCTAAAACGGAATTCGTTAATTTTAATAATATATATTATTATATCTACTCTTTTCTAGGCTTCTTAGATTAAAGTATATTAATTAATAATTAATAATAGCCCTTCGGTCTCTTTATCTACGATTTATTAAAATATGATTTAGGTTAAATCTAGATTAAGTTATTATTAATATAATTCTTTAATAATTAAAATTTAGATATTATTTTAATATACCTTTGACTCGCTTAAATCCTTTTATATAATATTACCGTTATTTTAAATTAATATATCTTAACTTTATAAAGTTATAGTAGTTTTCTTTACGAAATATATAATATTATTAATTTAGGTAGTTTTAATTAAAATATAATTATTATAATAATTATTAAAATAATAAATAATCTAGATTATATTTTTTTAAAAAAATCTCCTACTTCGTTTAAATTAAAGTAATAACCTAGTAGGCCTTTAATATTATTTAGAACTCTTTAATAATATAGAGTTTCTTCTATATTATTAATACCGTAGTTATATTATTTCTTTAATAGTTTATATATTATTTTTCGAATAATAAAGTTTAGTTAAGACGAGCCCTTACCTTTATTATTAATATATTAATCGAGTACTCTTTTAGTTACTTCTTAGGTTTTTAGGCTCCCTTCGGTCGTTTTTATAACTAACGAGGCGTAATAATTAAATTATTAATATTATTATTATTATTAATATTAAATTTTTACTATCTAACGATAATTTCGGTATTATAAAGGAAATTCGTTAAGTTATATAATATCTACTCGGTTTTAATATCGGGGTCTTTTTTAACTAGGAAACGGGAATTATAAATATCTTTCTAATTATTTATTATTAAATAGATTTACTACGAGGTTTATCTACGAAAAGATTAACTCGTCTCGGTATAATAAAAGTTCTAACTTCTTAATGAATATAAATTTAATATAGTCTAGCGGCGAAAATATCGCGCTTTAATTATTAAATAATAAATTTTAAAGAAAACTAAAGTATACGTTAATAGTAAAAGTAAAGAGGAGATTACTAAAGACTTCGTTAACACTAAGGATTTAATTACGGGAAGTAGGATATTATATTTGAAAAAGTACTCGCTCCCGTATTTAATATAGACCCTAAAACTAATTAAAAGTCTTATTTAATTATACGACTATTAGAAAGATTACTATAATAAATTTATAATAATAATTAATTAAGTACCCGAGTACCTTACTTTTAGCGCTAGATTAAATTATATTTAGTTCGTAATATTCTAAAGTTATTAAGGGAGAATAGATAAATATCCTAAATATCCTAAATAAAGTAGATAATAATAATTATACTCTTATATAACGTAGGTAAATTTCATCGTTTATAAAGTAATAATTATCTATACTAGTAACTTTAACCTCGTAATTATTAATATTATTACTAAGTTCCCTATTATTACTAGTTTCTTCCTCGTTTTAGATTATTATAAATACCGCTTTTTAACTAATCGAAATACCGCTTTTTAATTAACTAAAATACCGTTTTTTAAATAATTTAATATAGCGCGTACTTATAGAAGTAGAGCTAGACTTATATAGAAAATTAGAAATACTACGGGGGGGGAAAACTCCTAAAAAACTATTAATAATTAAAGCGAGGAAGATTATTCCTAGTACCTTAACTCTATTTAATATAACTAGATAAATACGTAAATATAAAATATAAAAGAAGAGTAGTAAGTTAAATTCTAATAATTATTATAATAATTAAAATTAATCTAAATAATTTAGCCGTCGCTCTACGCGAAATTAAATACTATTAGAAAATTACCGAATTACTTATTCTTAAACTCCCTTTCTAACGGTTTATATATAAAATAATATCCTCGGCTACGTCGGAGTCGTTAGGTATATACTAGTAATCGTTTATAATTATAATTATATAAGAAGTAACGGAAGCGATATTAGTAATATTATTTAAAAATAAATTCTATCTTAATCTTTCGTTATTTATATTAATAATATAAGATATTAACCTCTACGTAATCTACACTAAATATATAACTATTTAAAATAAAGATATTTAATTAATATAAATAATTAGGGGCTATAAATTTATTCTATAAAGAGATATAAATTAATATTAATATTTCTAATACTTAATATCGTAATACTTAATAGGAGTAGGGTATAATAAAGAAGGGAGTAGATAGTAGATATAACTTTTATATTATTTTATCTCTTAATAACTTCTATTATTATTAAAGAATGAAATATTCTTTTATTTTTATTCTATAACTTTATTATTAAAACGGTTATTATAATAATTATTAGAAATTCGTTTTAACGTAGTAGGGATCTCTTAGTAAATCTCTATTTTACTCTACCTTATTTTAAGCTCTACGCTAATAAATCTCTATACTAGGTTAGAGTAGAGATTATACCTCGATCCTTACTCTACCCTATATTAATCCGAAGTATAAACGAGCCCGTAAAAACGGCTCTAAAAGAATTATAAATATTATAAATAATAATGAAATTAAAAGGAAATTTTTTCTAGGTATAGAAAGAAATTATACTCGAGTATTAAAATTATAAAATAAATAAATCCTAATTTTTAAATTTTAAATATTATAATAATTTTTATTTAATATTCGCCCGACTTTAATTAAATATATATAAAATTACTTTAATATTAACTCTAACGATATTATAATATTAAAAGACTATATAAAAATAATCGCGTATAAAATTAATAAAATAAATAATAATCTTAAAGTATATATAAAGACCGTTTTTAATTATTATAAATTTTTTATAATAAGTCGTTAATGAAAGAAGTTATTATTTTCTTCCGATACGACTCTTTATTTTAGAAATATAAATCTCTATATTATATATCTTTTTAAATTAAAATCTAGAGAGATTAAATAATAGTAAAGTTTATTAAAAGTCTTTTATAATAAGAATTTAAACTTACTTTTATTAAATATAAACGAAGATATAATATTATGAATTATTCTATTTATCTAGGTATATAACTTTAATAAAAGAATTAATAGATTTATAAAATACCTCGAATTAAAGTAAATATATAATTATTAATCTAACTCTATATATTTACTTTAGCGAGGGTAGGCGAATATATAAAATTTATTATTTATATAAACTCCGGTCGAGGCCTATATTATTAAATAAATATATTTTCTCGGAGAAATTTAGTCTATCGTTTATTCAATTAATTTTAAATAAAATATAATTTTCGGACTTTTTCGAAATAAACTAGGGAAGGTAGAGTTTATTATATAAATTATATAAGATATAAAAAATATAATATAAATACCGTATAAAAGATTAATCTTAAAATAATATCTTTAATCGCGTAGAGTTTAATCGAGATTTATTTAATAATAGATTAGAATACTCTATATATAAAGATTTAAAACCTAGGCCGTTATTTTATAACTCGATTCTTATAATACTCGCTCGAGTCATTATAAATAATATATTTAAGAATTATAATATTATAAAAGAACTCCTCGAGATTAAACTCTTAAATAAGGAGATATATTATTTTTAATTTAAAGAAGAAATATTGAATAAAGCCTTCTTTAATATATTAACTAGAATAATTTAAAAGATAAATATATTAAATAAATATTTAAGGGACTTAAATTTCTATATAAAATATATATAATCTCCTATTATTTATAAATTAAAAACAGAGGGTCTTTATATAATTAATATATTTCTATTATTTTAATTTATTTTTCTTATTAAATTAATATATTTTAAAGATAAGTTTTATTATTTTAATAGTATAATAAATAAAATATAACGAATAATAAAACGAGGCGACTTTTTATAAATATTATTAACCGAATAGTAATAATACCGATAATTAAGGTAATTACTTTAACGGAAAATTATATAATATTATTAATAATTACTTTCGAGGGATAATTATATTCTATAATCTTAATCTATAATAATTCTTACCGGTAGAGGAATAATATAAATTAAAGAATATATCCGAGTTTATTAATATCGAAGAGGAACTCGAAGTTTTAATTTAAACCGGAAAAACTAACCTAATTATAAAGAATCGTCGAAAAGTACTAAATACCTAGAAAAGGAAATTGATTTTAAAAGTACTTCGGATTTATTAAAAGTATTAACTAAATAAACTTTCCTCTAAAATAAATAATAACAATTTAAAAAAATATTATAAAACTAGGTTTTTTTATATTTATTATTTTATACCGGAACGAGATCGCCTAGTTTATAATTTATTCGTTATTACTTTTATTCGTAGTAATAAAGACCGGAAAGTTCTTTATAATATAATTATATTTTATTAGTAAAGAACTAAAGTTATATATTATCCTAATTTAGAATTAATAAAATATAACTACTTAATAATAAATATTAAATAAAAGAATAATAAGTATTTAGTTTCTTTATATTCTCTAAATATATAAAGAATAATTAATTAAACTTATTTCTTTTATAGTAAATTAGTTACCGAAAAGTAAAAATATATTTATAATTATTATAAAAAGACCTTTACGACCCGTTATAATTTCTCGGAGTTATATTTTTAATATAACGAATAGATTATTAATAAAGAAAGATAAAGTATTTATTATCGAAAATACCTCGAATGTCACGGTTTACTAGCAGATTCCTACTACTTAGTATACTAGACTATATATAGCTAGCGTAAGTACTATAAGTACGCAGGCCTAGTATTTAATAATACTTAGTAACTCTTTTACCACTTATATTAATAATATACTACTATATTATAATATAGTAGCAACGGCTTTATTCGATATTAATTAACTATCGAATAATCTATTAGGAGCTCCTCTACTAAGACTTCCGTTATTTATTAACGCCTTCGTTAATAAACGAGACTAGAGTAGAATAAAACTTTCTCCTACGTTTTATACGAGTATAACTACCTTTACGCCGAAGCCTTCCGTAGGACGGGAGTTACTATTATAAGAAATATCTATATCTCCTCCTATATACTAGTCCTTAAAGTCTTTAATATAATCCTACTTTTAGTCCCTTTATATATAAGTACCCCGCTTTTACCTATCGAAGTAAGATTTCTTAACGAAAGTTAAACGTCTTTATTATCTTTCTAGTCTATTTTTTTAGTCCTAATAAAGTTTTCTTTAATCGATATCCTTTTCGAGGAATCGATACTATTGATTCTTAATTACTAAACTAGCTTCGTATCTACCCTACCTAGTTAACGAATATATCCTATTTACCTTCTAGATCTCTAATTTCGTTAACGCTACTAGCCGAGTATATACCGACGAAGTTCCAGAACTTATAGGCTACTTAATCGACTATATTATTAAGTACTACCGCCGCCTAGTCTCTAGTAGAGCCCTAGCTCCTAGACGAACTAATCGAGTTACTTCGGTAGAGCTACCTATTTATTTATACTAGTAATCTACGGATTTACCGACCTTTAGGAGAGTTATTAATACCTTTATAACTTAAATATAAGACCTCCGAGAAGGCCTAGAGGTTAGTTAGTAGATTTAATAATACTTTCCTCCGTCTACGGGCAATACCCTAACCAAGAGTTAAATACTAGAACCGATACTATCGGATTCTTCTAATTCACGTACTCGACGACCTTTATATACGTTAGCTACGTTAGTTAAAGAAGGTATTTTCAGCCAGCCAATATCGGTAAGTCCGGAAAAATAGTTTTATAAAATCGCTACTTAATCGGTATAAAATACGTATTTTACGTATTTCGTAGGCTATTAATAAACGAAATATAACGTAGTAAAATATAATTAAATCTAACTTATCTTAACTATATCTAAATTATATAAATAATAACGTATTACCGTATAGATAGTAGTAGAGATAATCGAAATATTAAGAACGCGCTTCCCTAGATCTAGGTTAAATCTAGGCTAGATTTAGGCTAGAGCTAGGCCTAGATTTAAACGATATCTCTAACTTCCTTATAAATATTATAGGTATACTCGGTAATATATTCGTAAATTAATATTCCTTTTCCGTTATTATTTTAAAGGTTTTTACTAGTAACCCTTAATTCCCGGGGCCCCGTATCGATCGTAAATCTAAAAGGAGGTTAAGGAATATATAGTTAAATACCGTATTAAATAGTGGTAAATATAATTAAAATATTAAGAGCGTAGGCCTTTAGTAACGAGTTTAAGGATTAAATAAAATCTAGGTTAAATCTAAAGAATATCTAGGCCAGATCTAGGCCCAGATCTAGGCCAGATATAATACTCGGTTTTTTATTATCGTACTAAATAGAATAGAATAGAGGATTAGAATCGTAAGCGATAATAATGTATTATAGTAAATATTATTACGTATAAAATTATATAAAGGAGTAATGGGCTTCCTAGCTCTTACTCGAGCCTAAATATCTAACGGCTTAAAAATATAAAAACGCTTTACTAAAATAATTAAATATTATATCCGTAACTACTTTAACCGCGTTTTTATTTAATATATATATTATCTTTTTAAATCGCCTTTATACCTTCCCTAGTATTATTACTAGTCGTAGTATTATTAATATTCTAAGTATTATTACTATATCTAGGATTATTATCTCCGTTAGCGCCTTTTATACCCTCCGCGTTCGCCGTATTTATAGTCTTAAATATATTTACCCTAAAATCCGTTTTTAATTTCCGCTTCCCCTCTATATACTCCTTAATTCCGGTATTAGTATATAATATATACTAAAATATTTCCTTTAACTAGGTTATTTAATACGCTCTCTTCGGTATTTATTTATATAACCCGATAGAGTAGAGGGGCTTATAGAATAATTATAATTATATATATAAGATTTAAACCTACGCCCATCTACCGCGTAAATCTAATTAGAAAATTAAATATATTATTCTTTATTAGCTTACGATCATAATTAGTCTTTCGTATTAACGCGTATATAATTACGACCCTCGCCTTATCGGTCCCGAAGAATATTCGTATTTTAGGTTTAAACTCCTCTCGAATATATTATAGTAAAGAAAAGTTAATATTAAATACTATATTTGGAAAAGAGAATACTATATTTAATATATTAGAAGAAACGAGTTTAGGCTCTTTTATATTAGAGATTTTAAAGAAGGGAAGGATTTACTTATTTTACTACTAGAATTATCTCGATGAATAAGAATATAATTAATATATTTACCCCTTTATATTTCTTAAAAATAAAGGCGATAGCTTTAAGTTTAAAGGATATCTTTTTAAATATTATATAGTCCCTACCTAAGATATAATTTTCTTATATCCGATTATTATTTTTATTTATACTGGAGGCCGTAGTCGTATCGTTAATCTATTTCTTATTAAGAGTTTTAGAGGAGATAACGAGGGTAGGTAGAAATCTATATAATCGGAGAACCCGTAGTATAATAGGTACTATATTAAAATAAACTAAAATTAAATACTAAGGACGTTAGTATAGGAAAGAGGTATTATAGTCCTAATATTCCTTTAATAATCTTACCGCTATTAGAGCCTTTTTAGTATAATAGTCTTCTAATTAATAATAGTAGACCTGAATTACGACTAGAGTCCTAGTAAATAAATAACCGTAAAGTCTTTTTAATAAAATTTCTTAAACGTTATAAGATATATCTAATTTAATTACTCTTTTTATATCGTAGTATCGAGGTATAAAGGAGTACGTTAGCGAGGATATTTATTACTTTAATAAATCTCTCCTATACCCTAGTTTTCTTATATATCGGGTAATAGTACTCGTAGACTTTTCTAGGTTAATAGGTCCGAAGCGTTAATAACCGAATTAATAATTATTCTAATAAATATCTTCTATAGTTATCCAAGGGGTTATAATATCCTTTAGGTTTTAATTAATAATCGTTCTAGATATAATTATAAAATAGAAGTTATATTTAGGGCGAGTCTTCTTTATCTTTTAAAGAAAATAATATAGACCTTTATTTAAGTTTCTTACCCTATTATATTCGCCTACGATCACGAAGTCGTACTAGAAATAATAGATTACTTCCTCTTTAGTCTCTTTTTTCGTTTACTTTATATAAGGATATTTATATTCTTCGTTAAAGACTTTATTAGAGGCTAACTATATTTACCGTATAATAATTATATATAACGATATATTTACTACGCTCGGGGAATTATATTATATAGGGTTAATACTTTTTTACTTTTAAATTATATTACCTTAAGATCCTTCTTATTATATATTATCGCTAAACTCTTCGTCGCCCTTTTATTTATAGTATAGCCGTATTTCTATTATTATATTAATAACTACGAGTTATACCTCTAGGTCTTTAAGGTCGATTACCGATTTTAATTTATTAACCTAAATACCGAGATCGGGCGGCGGGATAAGGAATAGTTTAGGCTCGTTAACTAGTATAATATAAATAGCCTCTAAGCCCGGTGAATATAAATATTCATAAAATTATCGATTCATAGGATATTTGGAGCCCGTAGGAGTGTTTTTACGGTAGTATTAAGGCTTTATTAGTTACTCTTTTTATTTATATTAAATCTCTACCTATTTTCGGTATAAATAGCGATAGAATACGGTAGCGCCTATGACTTCATAAGTCTTTATATAATTAGAATTAGTTAGGGAGCTTAATAGATAAAATCATAAACTTTATATTTTCTATATTTATTTATATAGTCTAGACGAATATTATAGTATCCTAAATCTTCTTCGTTATTTAGTATAATTATAAATATATAAAGCTACTACTAGTAATAACTTAACTTTAATATTCTAGGAATTATTATTATACTATTACCGCGAGAATTATTAGGGTAGGCGATTTTCGCGAATATAATAACGCGTTCCTATATACTATCGTAAATATATTCGTATAAATGGTTATTATTAAGTTTTTTAAAGTTAAGAAGGTAATTAATAAATATAATATTATTAAAGGAGATATTAATTAATTATTATTTATATATTATAGTTAGCTTTACTTTCTTTTCTTTAACCCCGTTATTATCTTTATTATTACTAGTAGTTAGTTCGGAGGATTTTTTAAGTACGAATTTATTCTTTTAATTTAATTACTCGGAGGATTTCTTTAAAAACTTAAGAGATTCGTAAAGTTTCTTAAATAAAAGTTTCTTCGGAGATTATTTTTATAATAACGGTAATAAATCGTCTTTATTATTACTAGAGCCTAAGAGCTTCGTCTAGCTCTTTAGTCTTTTCGTTATCGGTAAATAAATTAAGTCTTAATAAAAGATATTAAAAGAAGGGCGATATTTTAAAGTTATAAAGAAGAGAGGTTAATCTCGAAGTAAAGAAAACGGGAAGTAGTAGGTAGATATAAATATACTTTTAATATTAATTTTTATAGTAACTTCTTTTTTTCGAGCTCCTTCGGGCGCGATAATAGGTTTTTATTTATAATATATTAAATACCTAGAAAAGGGAAGAACGGAGGAGGAAAAAAATAGGTTTAAAGTCTTAATAAAGATAAGTTTATCTCTTAAATTAAATTTATATTAAAGAATAAGGGATATAGTTAATTAAAGTTATCGTTTATAATAAATTTACCTTTTATTAAATTTATACCCCGGTCCTAGAAATATTAAATATTATTCTATAGGTCCCTATCTTTTAAGATATTTATATAATATATATCCTCCTCCGTTATATAGAAGAGATAATCGAGTATCGAGTCCGCTATAAAATAACGAGTTATCTAATATCTCTAGAATAACGCGAATCGTAAATAAACTATACTAAATTCTTCGTCTAGTAGATACGCGGAGATTATTAAAAACCGGATCTCGTATATAAAATTCCGTGATATAAACTAGCTTAGTATATAGTCGATTTTAAAGATTTAAAAAGACCGAAAAAAGGAAAGATTATAAACGGTATTAATTTTTTATTTAAGAAAAGTATCGTTCGAGCTAGCTACTATTACTATTTAACTTTATAAATTAAGAGGTAGTATATTATTAAAGTTATCTTTAATCTTAATTACCTAACTAGAGTCCCCCTAATATATAATAATATTAATATATATTTATTCGCCGAAGCCTAGATAGTTTTAGACCTCGATTTACTCTTTAAAATTAAATATTAAATATTTACCCTATTAGGTTCTTTCTACTTTAAGCGCGTCTCTATAATTCCGTTAATATTTAAATATATCCCTTAAATAGCGATATTTATTAATAAACTCTTTAACTCGTAGTAATATATTACTAATATTCGTATTATAAGTTAATACGGGTATTCTTCTAATATCCCGGATAATCTAGTTAATTTTAAGTGGCTTCGTATCGTATTTAAATAATACGCGCCGGGGCCGTGGCGCGATAGTAGTAATAAATAAATAAATTTAATAATAATTATAAAGTAAGGAGGGTATAATAATTCGCGTAATTTAAATAACTAGTTATAATAAGGTATAATAAATTTTATAATAAATTAAATTAGATCTAGCCTAATATACCGTAAATATCGGGCGATATTTAGATAAGATTATTAAAAGAATAAGATAATAGGTAAAGAGGTCTTTAGGTTACTATATACGAGTATATTTAAAAAAGTCGTTTTTAGAAAGATAGTTAATATTTAATATTTAAACCTATATATTAACCGCCTATACTACTATAATTTTACGTAATATAATTATTAAACCGTACTAGAAATAGCCTAGAGCACGGTTTATAATATAATTAATATCGTGATTAACGGATTTCTAGGTCTTATATAACGGGCTTAAATAAAAGTAAATATTAAAAGATAATAAAGAAGAGTGTTTATATATATAATATATTAATATTAAGCTAGTCTTCTAGCGCCCTAGATCTGGCCTAAATTTTCTTTAAATTTAATTTAAATTTAGTTTAGGTTTAGGCCAGATCTAGGCTAAAGCCTTTATATATTATTAGACGAGGATGGTTTCCTATAGATTAAGGGTAGATTACGTAAAGTTTTTAATACTATTTTCGCGCTCTCGATAACTAAAATTATATCTAATAATAGTAAATTATCCTCCGTCCGCGGCCCTAATTATAATAAAGTACCGGAGATAGTAATAATTAAAACGGAAGACTTAATTAACCTTTCGGCTTCTAACGAAGAAGTTAGAGGGACGAAATATTCGGAGGAGGATATAATTTTACTCGATAATAATTATAACGACCTATCTAACTTTAAAGAATCATTAGAGAACGCTTAACCGGTATTAAATATAATTAATTTATTCTTATTAAACTCTATAGAGGACTCGGTTTATATTCGCTACTTTATTAACGATAATAATAGTAAAAAGTTAAATAAGGTTACTAAGATAATTAGGACGGTAATAATATTAATTATTAAAAATATCCGTATACCCTCTTTAGAATATAATGATTCTTCGGAGTAATATTCGTTATCGCCTAGTAAATTAATCTCGGCGTCGATATCTTTCTCGTCTAATAATTAGGATAAAGTTATTATCGTTAATATATAGAAGGAGGCTATATCTAACGCCGAGGTAAATAATATAATTTTATTATTTTAGAAATAAAACGTAGATAAAGTATTAAAGGTAATAAAGATATTAAATTATCTACTACCTCTAATAAATATTATTAAAGAAACGGGAATAATCCCTAAAGTTTTAAAGAAAACTACCGATATACTAATCCTATTAAATTAAATTATATTAAGGAGAATTAAATCCTTTACTCTAACTTCTCGCCGGTTAATCTTTATAATCTAATAATACTCCTTTAGGTCGAAAAAGTCCGTATTTCTTTAAAAAATAATACGGACTTCTTCGACTTAAAGGAGTATTATTAGGCTATAAAGATTAACCGGCGAGAAATTAAAGTAAAGAATTTACGGTTCTTTAACCTCTTTAGATATAAAGTATACTTTACCCTTAATAATAATAAATATAATATTTATTATACCGTCCGTATCTTAGGTCTCCCCTCTAATACTACTATAATAAAGTTCTTAGAGAAAGTTCGAGGTAATATAATATTTAATACGAAATTATTAAATATTAAGAGTATTACTAGTAATATAATTAAGTTTATTATATTTCTTTACGAGCACGTAGTTATAATTTATAAAAAATATACCTAATAATATCCGATTTCCTTTAACGGTCTCGTAGCCCGAATTAAAATCGTATTAACTCCGACTTAACCTATCCCGATTAATTAGCGAAAAGTTATTAACGATAGAATTACGCGCTACTTTAAGGTATATAATTTTCCTCGTATTATTATACTAGTAATATTAAATAAAAAACTAGTAATCTCTTAAATAATTAAATTTAACGCGGTCGAGAGTATAAATATAAATAGTAATAATATCTTAAATTTATACTTTTCTTCCGTCTATACTACTAGATAGGCTTCTACGCTATTTAATTATACCCGTCGATATAAGAGCTATATCGTTATATTTATATTAAATTTATATACTTAGCCTCTAGAGACCCTTCTCGATAATAATAATAATTAACTCGCGGTCGTTAGTTATCGGTAAAATATTCCGTTTATTTTAAAATAACTAGGAGGGTAAGCCCTCTCCTACGCTTCTATAATTTAAAGCGGCGATATAATTTAAAGTTTAGGCGGGGGCTACGCTAGCGATAACTCTTAAAATAATAAGGATAATAATAATTAAGAAAAGAGTATAAATAGGGGCGAGGATAATAATAAATAAAATAAAAATAAAGACGGCGGTAACGATAATAATACTCGCTCGGGTAGTAGAGAATCGTTATTTATATCGCTTATAATCGTGGTTTATAAGGGCCGGACGGCTTTAACTAGTAATAATCTCTAATTATCCACTCCGATACCTATAATATAGATATTAACTATAAATTTTTTCGGTATTAACCGCGGGGGGAAAGTAAAAGGGTTAAGAATAAAAACGTATATTATAAACTCGTAGGGAGGTTTAATAAAGGTATCGTCGGCTTTAATATAAATAAAATTAAAATATAAAGAGTTTAAAGAGTTTAAGAGTTTTATTAATAATAAAGCTACCGTTATTACCTACCCGCTTTAAAGTATAAATAGTATCTTATTATTAATAGTTACCCTATTCGAATACTAAAAGTATTATATATTAACTATTTAGTAGAGGAGCTTAAAAAATAGGTTTTATATTAATACCGCTTTAAGTATTATTCGCCCCGTTATTATCTTCCCCTTTATCGTCCTCGGAATTAAGGATCTCTAGTACCGTTTATTTTTAACTAATAATATAATCTATATATTTATATCCTTAAATCGAGGGTAGTATATCCTTTAGCGATTAAAAAGACGATATTTCTTTTTTTTTATAAAAGTTATAAATATACTAAATGATATATTCGTAGATTAATATTCTTTTTCCGTTATTATTCTAAAGGTCTTCGCTAGTAATCTTTAACTTCCGGGGTCCTATATCGATCGTAAATCCAAAAGGAGGCTAAGGAATATATAATTAAATACCGCGTTAAATAGCGGTAGATATAATTAAAATATTAAAAGCGTAGGCCCTTAATAACGAGTTTAGGGATTAAATAAAATCTAGGTTAAGTTTAAAAAGTATTTAAAGAATATCTAGGCTAGATCTAGGCCTAGATCTAGGCTAGATATAATACTCGGTTTTTCATTATTATTCCTAAATATAATAGAGTAGAGGATTAGAATCGTAAATAATAATAACGTATTATAGTAAGTATTATTACATAGAAAATAAGTATTATTATATAGAAAAGCGCGTAGAGGGGTAATAGGCTTCCTAGCTCCTACTCGAGCCTAAATATCTAATAGTTTAGAAATATAAGAAGGCTTAACCTAATTAACGGCGGTTTATTTTTATATTTATTTATTTTAACCGCTTTTCCTCCCTATATATATAATATTATCTTAAATAGTATTTTCTATATTAATAGTAAACGCCGCGATATTATTAATATTCCTAGTATTATTACTCCTTTTAGTATTATTACCTCCGTCGGCGCCTCCTACGCCTTTTATATTCGTTATATTAATAGTCTTAAATACGTCCTCCCTAAAATCTATCTTCGATTTACGCTTTACGTCTACGTACTCCTCGATTTCGGTATTAATATTTAATATATAGTAGAATACTTCCTCCTTTTATTTTATCCGATATATTTTTTTCGGTATTTATTTATATATCCCGATAGAGTAAAGGGGTTTATATAGAATAATTATAATCGTACGGGTTAAATTTAAGCTTACGTTTATCTAACGTATAAATTTAATTAGAATATTAGGTTTATCCTTCTTTAGTAATATATTATTATAATTAATCTTATATATAAATACGTATTTAGCCGCGTCCCTCTTCTTATTAATCCTAAAGAATATTCGTATTTTAGATTTAATCTCCTCTCGGATATATTATAATAAATAAATATTAATATAAAAGAGTTAACTAGAAAAGAGAAGGCTAAATTTAATAAAATAAAAAAAACGAGTTCGGGCTCTTTTATATCGGAGATTTTAAAGAAAAGAAAGATTTACCCGTTCTACTACTAGAACTATCTCGGTGAATAAGGATATAATTAATATATTTACCCCTTTATATTTCTTAAAAAGGGAGGCGATAATTTTAAATTTAAAAGATATCTTTTTAAGTATTATATAATCCCTACCTAGGATATAATTTTCTAGTATCCGACTATTATCCTTATTTATATACCGGTTCTCGATCTCTTTATTAGTCTACTTTTAATTATACGTAGTTAAAGAGACGGAGAGATAGGGTAAATAATTATATAAACGGAGGAGCCGTACTACTATAAATACCTAATTAGCGTTAATATTAATCGGGCGGTCGGGACGATTCTATATAAATATAATATTATATTAATTATCGTCCTAATAAGTTTATCGTTCTACGAGTTTCTTTATTATTAAATCCTTCTAGCGGGTAATAAGGGTTACGTAATATACTTTATAATTATAAAGAAAACTAGTTTTAAAAATACTTCGGTAGAGCTCTTTAAACTCGATAAGATCGTAATCTTTCTAATTACTCTTTTCGTACCGTTATATTAAGAATTTAGGAAGTAAATTCCCGAATATATTTATTATATTATCGAATTCTTATAATCGATCGCTTAAATTTTAGTATTTAGTAATAATATTAATAAGAATCTTTAGGCCGGTTAATTTAAAGGGGTAATATTTATATTTAGGATCGTTCTAAGAAGTATCGTATATAATATCTATTAAGGTTATAATATCTAGTGGATCGGAGTTAATAATTATTCCGGATATAATTATAAATTAGAAGCGATATTTAAGACGAGTCTTCTTTATTATTTAAAAAGGATTCTATAAACCTTTATTTAAATTCCTTACCCTATTATATTTATTTATAATCGCGAACCTATATTAGAAATAATAAATAATTTCCTCTTTAATTACTTTTTTTTTATTCTTTATAAAGGAGTATTTATATATTTTATTAAAGATTTTACTAACGGTTACCTATAACTACTATAAAGTAAATATAAATATAAAAGTATTTACTTCGCTCGGGAGATTATATTACGCGGTATTAATAAATTTTATACCTTTTAATAATTTTATATCGGAGTCGTTCGGGTTATATACTATTTATAATTCTTTAATCGTTTATACGTTTATTTAATAACTAGACTCGGTATTATTATAATAAATAATTATAAACCGTACCTTTAAGGCCTCGAAGTCGATTATTAATAATATTTTAATATTTTAAGTACTAAGATTAACCGGCGGGGTAAAGAATAATATATATTTATTAATTAATTTAATATAAAAAGTTTCCGAGTCTAGTTAATATAAATACTCGTAGAATTATTAATTCGTAGGATATTTAGAGCCCGCGGGAGCGTTTTCGCGGTAGTATTAAAACTTTATTAATTACTCCTTCTACTCTCGTTAGATCTCTATTTATTTTTAATATAATTAAAAATAAAATACCGCGGAACTTATAGCTTTAAAGATTTATAGGTAAATAAAATTAATTACGAAATTTAAAAGATATATTAGGAGGCTTTATTTTATTTAAATTTATTTCGTCTCCGATAATAATATTAAATTATCCGAAGTCCCCTTTATAAAATAATATAATTATAAATATATAAAGCTACTACTAGTAATAAATTAATTTTAATATTCTAGGAATCGTTATTTTACTATTACTATAAGAATTATTAAAATAGGCGATTTTCGCGAATATAATAACGCGATCTTATATATTATCGTGAATATATTTATATAAATAATTATTATTAATTTTTTTAAAATTAAAAGGAAGGTAATTAATAAATATAATACTACTAGAGGAGATATCGATTAATTATTATATTATAATTAATTCTACCTTCTTTTCTTTAGCCGCGTTATTATTTTTATTATTATTAATAATTAATTCCGAGGATTCTTTAATTATAAATTTATTTTTTTAATTTAATTACTCGGAGGACTCCTCTAAAGACTTAAAGAATTCGCGAGGCTTTTCGGGTAACGAGTTCTTTAAAGTTTATTTCGGCGGTAATAATAGTAGATAATTTTTATTATTATTAAGGCCTAAAAGCTTCGATAGGCGTTTAAGTTTTTTTATTATTAATAAAAAAATTAAATCCTCGTTAAAGATATTAAAAGAACGGGTATATTTCGAAGCTATAAAGAAGAGAGGTTAATCTCGAAATAAAAAAAACGGGAAATAATAAGTAGATATAAATATATTTTCGGTATTAATTTCGGTAGTAGCTCGTTTATTTCGGGCTCCCTCTAGCGCGATAATAGACTTTTATTTATAATATACTAAATACCTAGAAGAGGCTAAAACGGAGGAGGAAAAAAATAAATTTAAAATCTTAATAAAAATAAGTTTATTTTTTAAATTAAATTAAATATTAAAGAATAAGGGATATAGTTAATTAAAGTTATTATTTATTATAACCTCGATTTTTATCGAGTTTATACCTTTATCTAGGAAATACTAAATAATACTTTATAAATTATTATTTTTTAAAATACTAATATAATACCCCTTTATAATATAATAAATAAGGTAATCGAAGCTCGGGTCTATTATTAGGTCGCGAGATACTAAATAATCCTAAAGTAATAAGAATTATAAATAAATTATACTAAATTCTTTAAATAGTGGATATAAGGAGATTTTAAAAAACCGGGTTTTATATACGAACTTCCTTAGCGTATACTAGTTTAATATATAATCGATCTCGAAGTCTTTAAATGAGCGAAGTAGAAGAGGATTAAGAATAATTCTCGATTTTTATTTAATACGAAGATTACTCGAATTAACTATTACTACTATTTAACTTTAGAAATCCGGAGGCGGTACGCTATTAAGTTTATATTTAATCTTTAATAATTTATTAAAGCTTCCCTAGTAAATAATAATATTAATATATATTTTTTCGCCGAAATTTATATGGCCTTAGATTTAGATTTAGTCGTTAAATTTAATTATTAAATATTAACCCTATTAGACCCTTTTATTTTTAAACGCGATTTTAGAGTTCGGTTAATTTTTAAATATATTATTTATAAAGTAATATTATTTTACGAGCTCTTTAGCTTACTAAAATACGATATTAATAATATAATAATAAATCGGCGTATATACGCCTTTTATATACGTAATAGTCTAATTATCTTTAGATAACTTTCCGTTATAATTAAATAATAAAAGAGATTATTATAATATTATAATAATAATAAATAAATAAATTTAATAATAATTATATAGCTAGAAGGGTATAATAGTATATATAATAATTATAATAACTAATTCTAGTAAAATATAATAGATTAAATAGTAAATATACCTAGATCTAGGTTTAGATCTAGTTAAAACGTACGAGCTAAAAGCTTAGGCGTTAATTTTTACGGGTATAATACCCGAGATTTCGTCTCCTAATATAAGGCCACGCGAATATTAAATTATTTAAAATTTACCCGGCCTATTTAAGGCTCTACTTTAAAAAATAATATTTATATATTATTTAATAAAAGAGAAGTAAAAGAGTACTAGAAGAGATTAATATTAAATAATATAATACCTATATAATAAGGCCTTTAATCTAGTCGAGTTTTAAGAGATATATATACCTTCGTATTATTAAATCTACGAATATCGTTTTTAATAATTTAAATTCCGTGAAAATCATTTTAAAATAAATATTTCGAATATTAATATCTTATACCGTTTATAATTTTACGCTAAAATTAATAATTTATTTAATTATTATTTTTAATATCGATTATATATATTTCCCTAGCCCTTTCTACCCGTAGAACGAATATTACTTATATTAGAACTATTAAAATTATATATAAATCTATTATAATAAAATCTTTTAGTACCGTTTATTTAAATTAAATAATTTTATTATAGTATATATCGAGTCTATAACCCGAATATTATCGCTAGCGTAATTATCTTAGTTAAGTAAGAGTTAGTACTATAAACCTACGGGGTAAAGAACGTTAATATTTATAAAATATAAATTTTAATATTAATTTCCTATTTAGGTAGTCTAGGGTTAGGGTTTACCGAGATTTAACCTAGATTTAAATAAACTTTAATAACTTAACCTAAACGCGTCCGAGTTTAAAATAATAACTTTATTTATAAATATATAAAACCGCGTTCTTAATAAATATCCTTTTTGAAGCTTTCTACTTCTAATATTAAATAATACGAAGTATATAATAAAACGATTATAATATAATTAATATAATTTCTTTTAAGCGAAGAATTACTCGGGTTTATTACGATACCTAAATATATATAAAGGGCCTTAATCTAAATATAGGAAATTAATAAATATCTTTAATTTTATTAAGAATTAAACGGGCTTTATATTCGTTTAATACGAAATCTCTTAATTCTAGGAATTACCCGCGCCTAGCGGTAGTAGGTTAGATACGGATTAATTAATAAAATTCTATATTATTTATTATAATATGGATAAACCGCCTCTTAAGTATCTAGGGATTAATAAAGATAATAATAAAAATATTACTACTTAAAAGTTTATATAAGTATATTAATAATTTATCTAGGCTCTTATTTACTTCGATAAATATATTAGAACCGGCTATAGTATTTTCCTCCGCGATTATACCGTTTATCTCCTTTAGAAACCTTTTATCTATATTTAATTCTCTTTATATAAAATCTTTTACCGATCTTATAGGGCGAGACGCCGGTTTTATTATAATAATATATATAAAACTAGATCGCGCGTAATACTAAAAACGTCGACGAAATACTTTATAGTTAATAGTAGTGAAAGATATATACTACCCGTTCGGTAATAAAGTTAATTAGACTATTACCTATTTATTTTCCGAATACTATATAATTAAAACGAGTATTAACGTATACCTTAAATTTATAAAAATTAAGGTAAATTAGAAAGAGGAGGTGATTTTCCGTAATATAAAATAATATCGGTAACTAGCAGAATATAATATTTAGTAGGGTATATATAATAATAATTAAATAATCGATAATCTCCGCGTACCTAACGAGATTAACTATTTTAATAATTTATATTTCAAATTATATTACCGTAATATTATTAAGGTTATCCGTTTTTTCCTCGGTTATAAACCGTTTAAAGATAATCTAGTATATATACCTATAAAGATTACGAACGATAATAATAATAGGGTAGTTAATGAAATATATATTAATATTTAATAGTAGGAAATATAATTATAAATCTTTATTAGAGGTATTATTATCCCTTTTATACTATCGTCCGACGAGATAGTAATAATTTAATATTATAACGACCTTTCCCTCTAACTAGTATATATAATTATTAAGAACCTTAATTATACGATATATAAGGTTTAAAAGCGACCTAGTCTAATTCTCTTAAATTTAATCCCTCGTATTAAGAACGGAAAGAAATTCGGTGATTATATATAATTAAATATCTATTATCTCGCGCTAGGGCGTATACTCTAGTATATATATAACCGTTATTATTTATTTAAATAATATATTAAAGTAATTAAAATAATTAAAGACCTAGTAATATAAGGGATTAATATTATATACGCGGATAATTAACCCCGAAGATACTATCTAATAATTATATCGTTTATAACCGATTATTTAAAGTAAATCTTAATAATAGGGGTAAAATAAAATCGTTAATATTTAATATATTTAGTCTCGCCTAATAAACGAGGGGAGTTAATTAAGACGTAGGAGCCACGGACCTACGAATATATATATCGAAGAATAAAGGTATAAAGGAGAGATCCCGACCTCGCTAAAGATTTAATAATTATTTATAACATTAAAAATTTCGCCTAGCGTTATTATCTAGTTAATATTTATATTATCTTTACTATCGATATATTATACTAGCTTTTAAAAGGAATTATTATAAAATTAATTAATTAAATTCGGGATATAATCAAAGACTACGTAATTCCTATAATTATTAAATAAATAAAGAAAGGGGTAGCTAGGCCGAAGAAATCTTTAAAATAATTAATAATAAAAATTAAATTAATTACCGTTTTCGCTAGGTATTAAATTTCGTAGGGTTAAAATTATTTAAAAACTTTAATAAAGTAAAGTAGTAGAGTAGTAACGAATAAAAAGCGATATTATAATAATTAATAACCGTCGTTACCCCTTTATTTATTAAGCGCGTACCGGTTACTTTATATTATATACGGGCTATATTTAACTTTATTATATTTACTTAATATACGTCTTATAACGGCGATACTTTATAATATATATAGTACGCGCTCTACTATATTTATAAATTAAAGGTAGTTTTCCGTAAATACCGGCCGAGTAATAATTCGGACCTAGACTTAAAAGACCCTACCGATTAATATTTTAATATATTAAAATTATACGCGATAACATATTATATTAAATATATTCGAAGATATAAGAGTACCTAGAACTTCGATATTTATTATAAAAAGGCGGTTTATAAATTTCTCCTTAAAGAACCCTTTTCACGGATAAATAAAACTAATAAATTCGAGACGTAATTACTACGGTATAGTATTATATACTATAATATAAGAGTTATATAGGAAATTATAATAATATTTTCCGTTAAACCTACCGTTATTCTTAATAGTAAAATGGAATAATAGAATACCCGGCCGTATCGAAAGAAATTAGATTTAAATAAATATATACTTATTCCTAATAAGGATACGCCGCTATACTACGGTATATAGGTATTAGATATTAATTATTATCGTTTAGTAATTACGGTAGCGAGGGTTTTTTACTTTAGTACTAAAGATCTTATCGACGCTATAACGGTATTCGTACGGGAGAGCCGTAAGAAATAGGATAAAAATCCGGGCTTTATTAAAAATTAACGGAGACGGGAGACGAATCCTAATTAGGCGGGAGATATATATATTTCTATATATCGATTATTAATATATTAGGTTCGTGATAGTAAGGAGAGCCGGAATTTAGGGCGGTTTATAAAGAGATTAGTTTATTATACCCCTAACTTTCGTTCTACCGGTAAACCTCGTAATAATTATATCTAGATTAATAACGAAATGATTCGTTTATAAAATTAAAGCGAGACCGAGTAAAAGGCCCTTTATATAGTAATCGGCCGGCTTAAATTAATTATTAATATTTACGATTATAAGCGACTAAACGATAAGAGTAAATATAAGGTATATATTAACGCGTTAATTACTCTATATCGACTAAAGAATAACGGGAGAGTCGACGATACGTATAGGATATTCGAAGTAAAGTATATTTTAACTAGTAGAACGAAAAGACCCCGAGAACTATACGGCTATCGCCTCTTCGAAATATAGAATATTATCCGGAGTACGTATATAATACCTACTAAATAGGAAGAATACTATTATATGAATAATTTTATCGACTAGGATTAATATAATATCATTTATAATCTTAACTTTATAACGAAAGGTACTAGGGTAGTAGATTAATTTATAAAGTAAATATAATAACTATATATCTATAAAAAATCACCGTCCGCGATAATATACTTATTATACCGCCTAATAATACGTATACCCCGGGCTCTTATTTAATAGTAGTACTATAACCGTATAGCGGCCAATAATAATAACGAGAGTAACGGGTATAATATAGAGATAGATTATAATTAGGGTATAAACTCGATTAATAGTAATTAATAAAAAGAGAATTAGAGGGTCTAAACTAAGTAGGAGATTTATTAAATAGAAGTTCTTAAGATACTACTTTTATAGAATTAAATAAGAAAAGAAGTAGACTCCTAAATTAACCTTTATTATCTAGCGCTCCTTCGGTATATATTTCGCTAATAGAAATAAAAGTATTTAGTTTATAAATAGAGATATTATAACCTATTTTTTATAAGATTTATCTCGGTCTACCCTTTATTAAAATCGTTTTAATAGACGGCCGTCGTTTCTAATTATATTTATAACGCCCTTATACTCTTATAATTTATAATATTATATAACCCGAATTCGGTATTCGGATTAGTCTTAATTTAAATCTAGGTTAGATTTAACCTAAATCTAGCCTAAATCTAGGTTAAAGCTAATCCGACGCGTATTTATTTATTATTATCGTGTATATAGTTCTACCCTCTTTCCTATATATTAAAATAAACTTATTTTATATCTCGATTAATTAGTATACTTTATATTACCGAATAATATCTAAGTCTATATATATACGATGTAATAATATATTAAACGGTAAAATTAAACTAAATTATACCTCCTACGTATCGTAATACGGTCTTAATTAATTAAAGAATTTATAATAATAACTCCTTCGATAAGGCTAAAGACTAATTTTAATAATAAATTATATTAATACTCCTAAAGTAAATCTCGGTTATAAATAATTTACCTATTCCGATATATAAGTAATAATATGTATTAAGAACGCGTTAATTATAAGTCCTTCTAGTATATATTAACTAATATTAACTATTAATAAAGACGAAGAAAGTATATACGGAGGTAAAAAAATCGATACCGAGGCCGATAATAATAATATTAGGCTTCCTACCCCGAAGCGACGGAAAACGGACGATATATCTCGGTTAAACGGATCAGGCAGGGCCACGCCATATATATATATATATATTTCATATAGGAGTTAGTAATATAACTAATCTTTTTATAATCCTTATCGTTTATCGGTTATTATATATCCTCGTCCTCGTCCTACCCTAACTCTTATATATATAGACTAGGAGATACGAGGTCTTTTAATAATATATTATATAAACCTTTAACGAAACGCTACCGTAATTACGATACGTTATAATTAAGAAACGAGTCGTTACTACTATAGGCGGGCGTAGGACGTTATATTAAATCGGCGTTATATATTTAAGGCCATAAGGCCGTTCTCTAGTATATAAAATAAATAATATTAATAACCCTTATTACGGGATATAAGGACTCGGGATATAATTTATAAATAAACTTTAATAAAAAAAGCGAAATTAATACTTTAATCTAAAAGCTCTAACGGAATATTATTAATAAATATAGTAAGACCCTCGGGCTAAAGGATAGGGTAGTAAAGAAAACTCTAAATCCGACGGAGGCCCGAGAGGTATTAATCTACCGGGTTTAAACTAAAGATATATTAATCGAAATTAATTACTCGATTATATCGGTAATTACCGCGCTCTAATAATAATAAGGGTTTAATAGGTCGTAGTAATATACTATACCTTTTCTATAATAGGACGAAGTATTAAAGAGATAATTACTACTAAAATAAAGAATAGAAGATAGATATATAATTATAATAACGATATAAATCTTAATATTTTCTTATTAAGATTTAATATTAATTATCGATAAACCTAAATTACTTTACCGCTTTTTTAGAGATCTAGTAGTAAAAGTTATAACTTTATTATTCTTTTAATCGGACCTAGGTTAGCTAGGAACTTATAATAATATTAAATATATATTTAGGCCCTTAACGGGAACTATAATAATTATAATCTACGTTATAATTTATTATACTATTAAAGAATATAAAATAGGGAAGTAAATACGGATTAAATTCGAAGGCGAATATATTAAAAATAAATTAGACTCGACCCTTTTCTTTATATCTCTTAATATTAATATAAAGTAATATAGAGCCATAGATTTAAATAGGGGAGATATAGGAGGAATAAATATTTATACGATAAAGTATAATAGTAGAGGCCCTATCGGGTAGGATTAATTAAGAAATAAAAAGAGAAGAGATACCGGTAAATAATATAAACGATTTCGTCTATAAATAGAAAGATAGAATCGATAATTTAGTCGGTTATAAAGGTTTCCGTACTATATCTAATTATCTCCTAATTATTAATAAGATTATTATAGATTCGCCGGCTCCTCGATAATATAATATATAAGAGGACGAGATAAATACTATAAAAAGAGATAGTATAAAAGAAAGGAGTACTAGTAGATCTCGGAAAAACGAGTTATCTATCTTTATAAAGGTAAGTATTTCTCTTATTCTAATAAAACTAAACTAGCGGACGAGGTATTAATAAGAACTCTAATTTATTAAATAATATTTAACGAGGTATAAAAGGAGGTAGAGCCTTTATATAATTTATTATTAATCCTCGAATACTAATATAGCTATCTAGGTAGATACTCGAGTAACTTTATTTAATAAATCGGTAGAAGACCGGGGTAATAATATATATAACGTAGAAAACCTTATAAATCGCGAAATAGTATAGTATTATAATATTATATTTATTATAGATATATATTAATACTATATACTAAATAGTAACTACCGGTTTTTATTATATAAAAACTTAAAGATATTAAGCCTAACGAATAGATTAGTTTCTTTAATATTAATAAAGATCCTACCGAGCCTACGCTATATACGTTTAAGCTCTCTATTATATACGAAGGCTTCCGAAAGAGATTAAAGTTTAAAAAGAAGGAAGAGAAAATAATATAATAAAAAGAACGGGGTTAAGATTATATAGTAGACGATACGCGTATATAGAATATAGTACTCGAGACTACGAGGAAGGAGAGGTATATTATTCTAATATAAACTACCTAGGCTAATAACCCGGATAATAAATAAGAGATAGATTATATATATAGTAGACTATTCTTATAACTAAAGATAATAGCGGCCTAGATCTAGCCTAGATTTAATTTATATTTAGGCTAGATCTAGGCTAGATCTAGGTATAGGTTAATTTATAAGAATAAATAGTAATAGTTTCCTAATAAACGGATTTTAGGATATCTATAACTCCCTTATAATATAACGAGTAGATAAAGTAGAATATATATTAATTAATTAATATATATATAAAGATCTGAATACGATAACGATATTAAAGGCGTTAACGGTGATAATTATAATAATAATACTATTATTATTTAAAGTACAAATAGTATATTTAAAGCACTATAGAATAATATTAAGGATTATCCATTTATTATTATTTGCCCGTTAAGTATTAATTATACTAGAATTAGTTATATAAATATATTTTAGGTACTAAATATACTAAAATCAATTATATAACTATATTTTGATTGTATAATATACTTAGAATACGGGATATAAGTAGATACGTATTTCTAGTATTTTATGTAATTTCGGTGTAAAATGTGTAAAAATCGGGGTTTCCGGACTTGCCGATGTAAACTCCCTCGGTATAACTATAGTAAAGGATAAATTAAAAGTTATTAGTACTCTAAATTATCCTAGCACCCTTAGAGACCTTAAGTACTACCTTAGTCTTACGGGGTACCTCCGTAGCTCGGTATATTACTATACTTAATTAGCTAGCCTACTTTAGTATTTAAAAATAAACTTATTTAAAGACGCACCGACTAGGGGTAACCCACGTAAGGCCTATTCCTCGCGCTACCGCTTACTACTACCGATAGCTTAAAAGGAAGTAAGCTTCCGAAGCCTTTAATAAGCTCTATCGACTACGTCGATCTTAGTCTATTTCGACCTAAATAGAGTTCTATAGATTAACCTCGATATTTCTTAAGAATAGGGCTTTAGTATCCAAGTCTTCTACGTAGAAAAAGACTATAAACTTAAACTAGGTAAATGGCCGCCACGAACCGCTATCGAATTAATTATATTCTTATCTAGAGTTTTTATATCTATTGAAAAGAACTACTAGCCTACCGAGCTTAAAATAATAGGATTTATATAGATAATTAAAAAGATTAGATATCTAATAAAGTCTTCGAAGTATACCGTCGTTATATAAACCGATTACTCTACTATATTTAATATCATGAAGTAGTCCTCTATTATAACGACTACGTCTACTATAAAAATAAACGTAAGGTTAATCCGGGCCTTATAGTACCTTCGGTAGTTCCGCCTCGACGTTAGGTATAAACCTAATAAGGAGTATATTATATTAGATACTCTATTAAGGCTTACGAGCTCTAACCCCTTAGTATTATTAAATAACTATTCGGAGCTAGACGTACTCTACGGCTATATATCGCAGGGCCTCGCTAGTAGCGATAAACTCTATTCGTATATAACTTTATTTATTAAAATAAGTAATAACTTTTATAAACGTCTTATAGAAGGCTACGTAAAAGACCCTTACTAGAAGAAGATCATCGAACTTATTAATACTAATACTAGAAAACGGCCAAAGTAATTGGACGTTATATTAGTAGAACCGACGTCCTCGATCCCTACTACGGAGGTAGAAATCACTTAAATAGAATAAATAAAGGTAGACCTTGGCGCGGTCGCTAGTCTTTCTTTTATTCGTGGCACTATAAAAGACTCCGCCGATTTGATTTTTTACTTTAATAAGTTTATTAGTATCGAGTATCTTTATATACCTCAGCCCCTCGTTAAAAAGATATTAGGTATCGTATACGGCGTTAATTACCCAGGCTTTAATAAATACTTCGAGATAGTATCTAAGTCCTAGTATATCTATGGATTTACGAGGTAACTCCGCGCCTATATTAGGTACTACCCTAACTATCTAATACTATAGATACGTCGATATCGTTTATATAGTATTATATAGCCTATTAAAAGCCCACCTATCTTATTCTATATATTTACGCTCGACTAGATCCTAACTATACCTATAACTACGGAAGGCTTCGACTACGCTATAATTATTATATATAAGTTTACTAAGCGTATTATATATATCCTAGGCAAATCCATTTAGAATACCGGTAATTAATCTATCGTATTACTAGACCGCTTTAATATCGGCGACTAGGGTATATTTAAGGTACTACTATTAAATAGAGACCCTAAATTCCTTAGCGACCTTTAGAGAGTTATTTTTAACTATCTCGGAGTTAGTTTATTATACTCGACGGCCTACTACCCGTAGATAGATAGGAGTAGTAAACGTACTAACTAAACTACTAAAATAGCGCTACGGTTTTATATATATATAATATACGATTTAACGCTTTAGTTAACGGTATTACCTCGAATATAAGGTTTACTAAATAACTTACTCTCTACGATAACGTCGAAAACGCCTAACGAGGTCTTTTACGGTTTTACTTTAAATAGACCTCTTGATTTATTAGACTCAGAAATACTAGTTATACCGTAGTAGGCTCGTGTCCGTATAGAAGTAGCCGATACTATTAGCTTCGTATAAATAAACTAGAAATACTACTACGACTGTAGCCATTAGCCTATATACTTTAAGAAGGGCGAAAAGGTCCTATTATACTTTTATAAAAATTACGCGATCCCCTAGGTTATTATGGCTACGAAAATTCATAAGTTTAACTAATAATATATCGGATCTTTTAAAGTCCTAGAGTATATAAATAAATAAACCTACCGTTTAAAGGTACTAGGTTACTAGAGGGTCTACTTAGTTTTCTTAGTAACGTAATTAAAATCTTGGCTTAGTATACTAGACTCTTTTAAACGTTCCTTACCGGAGTAACCCGACTTAGTCTACGTCGATAGCGATACCGATGAGTATAAGTCCTAGGTTATAGAGCGCCTCTTTAATAAAAGGGTTCGCCGCCGCGGTAAAAAAGTATCGGTAGAATATTTAATACGATAGTAAGGTTACGGCCCTAAGTTTAATTAATAATATAATATTAAATACCTTAATAACGCCTAGGACCTTATTAACGAATACGAGGATAAAATATTAATAATAAGACTTAATTTAATACCGTCGATTATACCTCGCGGAAGCCTTTAGTAGGTACTTATAACGCTAGTATCTATACCTATAATACTAATACCTATTATACTAGCTCTTACTACGTAAACACCTACTATACTTCTACGCCGGAGCCTTCGGTAAATATTTATTATATTAATATAGCCTTTAGTCGTTCCGAGGCGTAATCGGAAGTAAATAATATAAATTATACTACGATATAGCTTAATAGCCTTTAGTATTTAATTTCATCTTTACTATAAATATTAGCGAGGACGCCATAGCTTTCTTTTATTTATAGTATATTATTACGGTTTACTAGTAGATTCCTACTACTTAATATACTAGACTATATATAGCTAGTGTAAGTACTATAAGTACACAGGCCTAGTACTTAGTAATAGTAACTCTTTTACTACTTGTACTAATGATATACTACTATGTCATATCGAAAGCCCGGAAATAATTCCTATCTAATATAACCTCTTTATTTACGGCGGAGTATTTATCTCTCCGGGGTACTATTTATTCTATTTAAATAATCTAATAATTCTAGTCGTTATAAAGATATATTAATTCCTCGACCGAGTTAAATAAAGAGAATATATCGAAAAATATATTAAAAATATTTCCGGTAATAAAGCGATATAATATTTTTACCCGAGATCCTAATATATTAAAACTTTCAAATCGGTTTAGGATTTAAAGTTCTATCTTTAAAATATTTATTATATTAAACTTATTTAACGATTAAAGAAATATTAGTTATATAATAATTTAAATATAAAACCTAACTAAATTAAAAAGTTTAAAGAGATTAATAAATTTAAATTTAAATTTAATTTTAAGAGTATAAAAGATCTAAAATTAAAATATAATTTCGTGGATAAACGAACGAAAATTCTAAATAAATAAAATAGGATATTTATAATTCTTTTAATTAACTTATAGGATTCGCCTCCGTTAAATAAATAAAACCTAGATAAAATTACGGGTATTATAAAAATATTAATATTATTTATAAAAAGTAATATATTTTACTAAATTAATCTTTATTTATTTAACGCGTAAAAAGTTAAATAATTTACTTTTATATTTTTATATATTTAAAAGATTTCTAGTCTAGGTTAATAATAATAACGATATAATCGAAAAAAAAGAATAAACTAGAAGGGTAAATACTATTCTAATATTTATAAATATTCGATTATAATTTATAAGAAACTTTTATTAATATATATATAATATATAAATAATTTCTAGAAGTAGACTCGACGCGCCTATAATATTATTTTATTTTTTTTATTTTAATTATTTAATTTAATTATATTAACTAAAAGAGTTTATTTAATATATATATATTTTAAAATTTATAAATTAGATAATTAAATAAAAAACCCGTCCCCGACCGAAGATACGGAGTTATTTATTAACTCTTCTATTTTAGAATTAACTTTTATCTCTAGAACTAACTCCTCGACTTTAGAAATAATATATTATACTTTTCTAATAATACTCCCCTTTAAAATTAGCTCTTTAATTTTAAAAATAATTTCTCCGCTTTAAAACTAACTTATATACTTTAAAATTAATTTCTAATATTTAATTATTATATCTTTTAGGTCGCGAGCCTCTACTAGCGAAATTAATAATATTATAATTATTGAATATGAAAAGATACGGGATAATAACTCTTTTTATATATTTTTTTAATAACTATAAATCGATCGAGTAACCTAGAACGTAATAAATAAAATAATAAATACTAGGAAGAATTATTAAAATATATTAATAAAAATTATTATACCCGTTATTCGTAAATCGATAATATATTATTAGAGAATAAACTAGGAATCTTAATAAAATTATTATAAATATATTTTATTATTAATAACGGTGATCTTTATATTTAGATAATATTACCGGGGAAAAAATACCTCTTCTCGAAATATATAAATAAATATTCAATTAGAGTTTATAAAGAGTTATATAAAAAGATTAAAATAATATTTAAAACTTTACCGGTAATAATAATAAAATAAAACTCGGTAGATTATTTATAAAGAAAGATATTTTTAATAAATATATATAATACCGAAATATAAATTAGTTTTAGCGCGAAAATTATAGAGTTTTAAAAAATTATTATAAGATTTATATAAAAGTTAGATTAATAAAGAGATTAAATAATTATAAAATCGGAGTTTAAATAATATATTAAAACTAAGATAAATTAAATTATAATAATTAATTAGAGGTTTTAATAAGAAGTTTAAAAGTATATTATAATAACTAAATATTATAAGAATAAAATTATTAAATACTTCGAAGGAGTTAAAAGGATATAATTAATATTAAAGAAATTAAATTCTAATATATTTTATATTTAAGGAGATTTTAACGAAGTTGAAATTATATTATCAAATTAATTAAATAATCTAGTTAAGTAAATCTTTAATATTAGAAGTCTATTTAACTCCTATATTAGAGAATATATAATTAAATCTCTTTAGTTAAGAAACCGTAGTTAAAATTATTTAATTTAACGAATTAAAAGTATTCTATAAAAATTATTAATAATTTCTAATTTTAATTCGTTACTTTTAGAATTTTAAGTCGTTCGATTATTAAATAAAAATCCTATTATTAATATTTATAATAAATATATATATTACCCCCGAATTTAGAGTTTTACTTTTTTATATTTCTTTATACTCCTTTATACTTTTTTACTACTCTTTTACTACTCTTTTATACTTTTTTATACTTGAGAATATTAAAATATTACTCTCCGATTATCCGATCCTAACTATATACTAGTCGATATATTATAACGATTACTCGAAATCTTTCTTTATAATCGCGTATATAAAGTTTTTCAATTTCTTTTATATACCTCTTTTAATATATATAACTAGTCCTATATATTTATATTATATAATTATTATATAATAAATCGTAAAAAAGATAATAATTATATTAAAAATTAAAATCGATTTATTAATAAAAGTATATAATTAATATATATTATATATTAATATTATTTAGCCGGTTATTTATTAATTTATAAATATCCTATTTAAATTCGGTATATTAAAAAAAAATTAGAAAATCTAGGCGATAAATAGAAAAGATATAATTATAATATTAATAATATTATTTACTTTTCTAAATTTAAATTAAGATAAAGAGAAAGATTTATTACGAATATATTTTTAAAAAATATTTATTTATTATTTAAAATAATTATATATACCTCTACTATTAAATTAATTTATATATTATATAAATTATATAATTATTTAAGAGACCGGAGTTAATTAAAGTAATAAATACTCCGTATATAATAATATTTCTAATTACGATATAAACGAGGATAATTATAAAGTTTAAAGAAATTATTATTATATTTATCGAATTTAAAGTATCTTTAACCGGTATAATATAATTTATAAAAAATAATATAAATAAATATAATAAAAGATTTATATATCCTAGGCTAGTTGTATTTATATAAATTATATATTAAATAAAGATCTATTATTATAAACGAAGGATTATAATTATTTTAAATTAATTATAATAATATTTACGACGTAAAAGATTAATAGGACGAGTATTATAATAATTAAAATAATTATAATACCGCGTAATCGCGTAATATTAAAGAGTACTTCGATATATAATTAATTAATCGGGGAGTTAATTACGTTATTTAGGTTACCGAGATATAATATTAATATAATTATATAAGAGTTACGCTGCGGAATAGGGTAGGGATTACCTTCCCTTCCATTCCCTTCCCTGGAGGAAGGGGAAGGGAAGGGAAGAGATAGGCCCGGGGTAATTCCCTTCCCTACTATTCCCTTCCTCCCTGCTCTCCCTATAGGGCTGCCCCATATATGGCCATATATGCGCGCATACATGCCCCATTGCTGCCCCCATAATTGGCCCATGTATGCCCCCATATATGGCCATGTATGCGAGTATACATGCCCTATTGCTGCTCCCATATGGCCCATATATGCGCCCATGTATACCCCATTGCTGCTCCCATGTAGTTCATATATGCCCCCATATATGGCCATGTATGCGCGCATGTATCCTCCATTAAGTGGTACAAAGATTAGGACAATTAGGAAAGCGGTCAAGAAACGCCAAGCCTTATACCTAATTTGGACTAGCCTCTTGGCATTAGCTATATATAGCATATAGGGGTAAGAATGGGCCATATTTTGAAGCAGTAATGGGCTCATACATGGGCCATATATGGGAGCAGTAATGGGCCACATGGGAGCAGCAATGGGGCATGTATGCGCGCATATATGGCCATATATGGGGCAGCCCTATAGGGAGAGCAGGGAGGAAGGGAATAGTAGGTAATCCCTTCCCTTCCATAGTAGTCCCTACTCCTTCCCTTCCGCTCCCTTCCCTACTGGCCTGTTCCGTAGCGTAATAAGAGTTAATCGACCTTAGATTTCTAAAGTCGAGTTAAACGCATATACTACATCTACAAAAGTGTAGAGCAGGCTCTGAGCGCTTTAAGCGCTCGTGAGCCGGTTGAGCCGGTTTGAGCAGGGTGATACTATGTCTTGACTCTAGAGCGCCATGAGCGCCATGAGCGCCCCTGAGAATCTTGGTCTCTCATGAGAATCCCTAAATTTAGATATGCGCCACCAACTCATACCCCTGGTTATGGCCCCCATCCATGGCCCCACTTATGGCCATAGCTCCCATTCATGGCCATGGCGCATTCCATTCATGGCCATAGCGCATTCCATTCATGGCCATGGCCCCATTCCATTTATGGCCAAGTCCCCCACTTATGGCCAAGACCATGTCGCTGTCGCACCGCCATACCCTATAACTATACCTGGAAAAACGTCGCCATATATTCGGTGTCGCTTAGCCCGGGCGTGACCCCCGCGTAGATTTCGCGCGAATCGATTGAATCCGGGAATCAAAAGTTACTGGCGTTAGGGGTGGTTCCGGGGGGTCGCTGCCGTCGATAGGGGCGATCATGGAACATCATATATTCGTATATATATAGGCCATAAATGGGGGTATGCGCGCATCTATGGGGGCAAGAATGGCCATGTATGCGCATATCTATGGCAGCAGCAATGGTCATATATGCGCATATCTATAGGCCATGAATGCGCATATCTATGGCAGCAGCAATGGCCATATATGCGCATATCTATAGGCCATAAATGCGCATATCTAGAATGGCCATGTAAATAAATAATTCTGAGCGAGCCTAAGCGGCCTTGAGCGGCCCTGAGAATCCGAAATAATCCTGAGCGAGCCTAAGAATTCTTAATAAACTCTAAGCTATTTTAGCGCTCGCGAGCGGGCCTAAATACTCCGAGCAAATTAGAATTCTTAGAGTCGCTTGCACTTTTGTAGATGTAATAATAATAAAATTTAATATATAATTTATTACGACCGTCGTTATTATTAAACGAGATAAGATTTATAATTTTATTAAATAAATATTTGAATCGGTATTAATAATATTATTAATTATTATATTTATATTAATAAGAGAAGTAATATTAGAACTAAATTAATATTAAACGAAAATATAATTAATATAAATAAATTACTCCTCCGAGTTATTACTTTAATATAATAAAAATTAATTAATATCTATTTACTACTCCGGTTATATAAATCTTTATTTATTATATATATTATATATATTTAAAAACGATAATAAATATATAAAACCCGAAGATATAAATAAATATAATAATACTTTTTAATATAGGTAATTTTCGGAATATTACGATATTAAAAAATAATAATAATAATAACGATAGTCTACGCGAGTAAAGTAGTCTATTAAATATAAATTATATAATTCGGATTCGTAAAAACGATAATAACCTAGATTTATTAGTTAGTAATATAATAAATATTTATTAAAAAGACGTACTAGCCTAATATATAAAGATATTTAATAATATATAATAAAAACTTTTAATACTTCGGCGGTATAATTATACCTTTTATTAATTATTACTCGTTATAAATTTTAAATAATTATATATTTTAAATATTAATAATATTACCCTTCTTTATCGATTTTATTAACGATTATTATAAATTTAATTCGATATTTAATCTCCTATACTATAGGAGTAATACTAGTTATTTTAATTATAATTTATAATATCGATTAATATCTCGTTTAAGAACTAGAATAAACGTATTTATAAAATACTACGAAGAATATACCGTAATAAATAATAAGGAATATTTATATACTCTTTATTATATCTTTATTAAATAATAATAAAATATTATTATTATTAAAATTTTATTAATATAAACCTAGACTCCGTAAAATCTAATTAAGACTAGAATTAATATAAAAATATATTTTTATAAATATCTTAATATAACGATAAAACTCTAAATATTAAAGAATTAGAAATCGCGACGTAACTCTTACTTCCTTCCTATATATATTATATTAATTATACTCGGTATCTAATTTCTCATTAATATCTCCTTTTATAATATCGATAATTTAATATATATCGGGCCCGGATTTAGGCTAGTTATTTTTACTTTTTAATATATTTATTTTTAAAAATAACGAGGTTTAGAGGTTAATAATATTATTTTATTTTATTTTATAATATAATTATAATTTAAATTAATTTAATATAAAACTTTATAGTAAAGAGGATAGATTTATATATAATAATAATAATACGTTTCCTATATAAAATATTAAATATACGGGATTTAATATTTCTAAAATTACGCGGCGTATATATTTAAAAAAGATAGGCGAAAATAATAAATTAAAAATTGGAGTATATATCGTCCCCGCCGCTAAAGTAGGGGCTAGTTAAGAGAAAATATATTAATTCTTCGTTTATTATATATTTATTAACCTTCTATAATAACTAGAATTTATATATAATTAATATATTATAAAGCCTCCTAGTTTTAATAAGAAAAAAGGAGTTTAAAATTCGGCGATCGTCCGTATTTATAAATATTATTCCGAGAGGAGAGAGGAGAAGAGGAGAGGAGATTAATAATTTATACTAATAGTATATTATTTATAATCGTAATTAATATCTTAATATTAAATAGAAATATTATAATAAATAATAGATACTTATTATATTATTATAAAAATAAAGGTATCCGGTTTTATTAATAAAAACTAATATCGACGAACTCGATATATAATATTATAAGGAAGTAGAATTTTATATTTAAATTATTAATTCGAGTTTAATAATTTCTCTTCCCGTCTCCCCCGGCCTATATTAATAATAGTTTAAATAAATCCGTTAATTAATTAAGTAGGTATTAAGGTATATATATAGAATATATAATTTTATTAATTTAATAAAAGATATTAATTATCTATAGAGGATTTGGTTTTAATATACTAGAATCTAGCTAAGGCGCTAGTCCTAATATAGAAGTACCGAGGTTTAGTTTAATAATATTATACTAGAGTCTACTCTATAATAGAATACCTCTTTTAAAAGAAAGAAGTTAACGCTTTTATTAATATATTAATATAGGGTATCGTAAATAATAACGTAAATAGTATCTATATATAGAAATAATAGAGTAAATAAATATATATAGTATATCTCTAGCTCTTGAATAGTCGGTATAGAGTAATTATTAAAATATTATAAAGTTTTAAAACTTAGCGTAGAGCCTTAAGGATTTTTCTTAATATATTTTTAGATATTAATTCTAGCGATAGTAAAGTAAGGCGATAAGAAGGTATAGAAATAATATAGGCGAATAACGATAATAACTATAATATTAATAAAATAGAAATATATATATTTAGCGTTATAAAAGTATTAATAAGGAGGTACTAAGTAATCGACTTTTTATATATATAAAAGTGAGGTTTTAGTATAAATCCATAACCTTAACGGAGTTTTTAAATAATTAACGAGTTTTGAAAGTAGTTATTTACCGGTATTTTCGAAGTTAAAATTATTTTAGCGCGGTACTAGTCTAGATTCGACTAGCTCTTATACTTAGTCTTTAACTATAATTTAATAAGTATTATACTCTAGATTATTAACGTCGTTACCTTCGTCTTCTTCTAGTATACCGTTATAGGCGGTATATTAATATAGTGTAATAATATAAACGGTATTCTAATATAGTATAGTATAGTAATTACTAAATAGCTTCTTGTCGAATAGTTTATTATTAAATAATTTATTAAATTTATCCTTAAAGGGCTTATAGGGCTTGTTATCGAGTAGTTTTTAATTATTCTATTAATAGAGTTATTATTATTAAAATTGAAAGTAAAATAACTTTTAAAATAGTATAAGACCGCGAGAGGAAAAATCCTCCTAAATTAATAGTTTACTATCTACGTCTTTAAGGAATTAATTTAGCGTTATTATTACTTTTGATTTAAAGATATCCCGACGTATATTTATATAAAATACGTTCCAAATAATTAAAAACTAGGAATATATTAAGATGATATTTATAGACTTAGCGAGGTATAGTATATTTTGAATAAATACGCGAGGATAAATACCCTTTCGAATATCCTAGGGTATATATATAAAGGTAGCGATCTTAATTATAATTACTAAAATTCTAATTTTAAATCGATTAATAAGGGTAGTATACTACTACTATAAATTAAATATAGTATTATATAGGAGCTTCTTTTCGAGCTCTATTAACTCGATTAAATACTATATTAAAACTAAACTACGTAGGTACGCGAGAATAAAATTATTAATAATAATATAAATATTAAACTCTATATTTATTATATCCTTAAATCTATTTATAAAAACGTAGACGTTTTAGTAGTAAATATATTTACCGGTATTTAGTATTAAGGAATTATTTCTAGGCTCGTATTAAGAGTCAAAGAAACTAACGTCTTTAATCTTTAATTTATCGGCTTTGATAATAAACTATAAGAGATTAAAAACCTCGACGTTGTTATCTAGGGTATACTCTTCTAGCTAGTATTATTACTAACTAGTAAAATTAGTTAATATTTACTTTATAGTTTAGTTAATAGTAGTAGTTATTATTATTTATAATAACGTAGCCTATTCGGCGGTAAAGCCTAGTATAAAGCCTAGATTAAATATACGAAACGGAGGAGGTAGATTTTCCTAAGGCGGTATTAACTCCTACTACTCGGTATTTAAACTCTTACTACCGGGCTATTTCTAGGAGCGAGTACTATAACTAGTATTATTTAATATAGTAATAATAACGATAAACCTACTAAAAGGGTCGTTTCTAAAATCTATCGGATAAAGAGGGACTATATAGGTACTAGTCTAAAGTAAATAAGTATTTTCTTATATTAAAATAAATAGAACCGTTAAATTACTAATTAAATAAAGTATATAGAAATATCTTAATAGATAAAGTAATCGGTATAAACCGTTACTACTATTTATTAAAGTATATATATAGAATATATAATTTTACTAGTTTAGTAAAAGATATTAATTATCTATAAAGAATTTGGCCCTAATATACTAGAATCTAGCCAAGGCGCTAGTCCTAATATAGAAGTACCGAGGTTTAATTTAATAATACTATATTAGAGTCTACCCCGTAATAGTAGATATATATATTATTCGGAGTATAATTAAATTATAATAATAATATAAATAATAATTAACCCTTTTAAGTAATAATAATTAATATAATAAATACTTTAAATTATATTATTACTCTACTACTTATCTATCTATAAAATAATATAATCTACGATTATTAATTATTCCTTTATATAATTTTAGGTATAAATTAATAATTTAGCCTCTATTAATAATACTAGAAACTTTTTATTAAATAAAGTATTCTTAATCTTAAATACCTCGGAGTATAAAGAATTATAATTTTTATATTATTTAAATCCTTTAATAAATTTATTAATTTTATATTAATATTATTTAATAAAATAAAGAGAAAATTAATAAAACGGTATATATTACCTAAACCTCTATAAAACTCTATTCTTTATATTAGGAATATTAAATAATAATTTAAATATATAAAAAAGTATATAATTATAATATAAATTAAATCGAGATCTCTAGGACTTAATTTAATAGTTATCGAATTATCTAGGGTTTAGAAATAAAGAAATTTATATTTAATATACCGAATAAAAACTTATTATAATATTACTCTTTCTTTTTACTTTAAAGACGATCTCCTATATTTTATACTTTTATTATTTAATAATACGGCGTAAACGCGCTCTTTATTTAAATTATAATATCTTTAAAACCTAATATAATCGTGAACTTTAATCTAATTAAAGTAATTTTAAAGATATATATATAGATAAGATATTTATAATATTCTTTAAAATAACCTCGGATAAGAACCTCGCTTTATATTTACTTATTATTTAATAATATCGTCTTTAGAAGTTAAGGATCCACGCTTCTCTAAATAAATATTTATAGATTATTAAATATCGTTATAAATAATAATTTCTTTATCCTTAATTTACTCTTATTTATTCTTGTTTATATAATTAATTATTAAATTAAAATACTAGGCGCTAGACGATATTATTCTAGATATTATTTATATTAATTTCGTTCCTACCTATAAATAAAAGATATATTAATAATTTATTAATTTATTAACTTTATATAATAAATTATAATTTATATCGTATTTAATAAAGGTGCCGGTAGAAGTATAAATAATTTATAATTTATTTCACTCGGGACTTTAAAAAAGGTATAATATCTAATAATAAAAAGTATCCGTAATTATATTAATATAATATCTCTAATTCATATTCGCTTTTATATCTTTAATACTATTATCGCTCGGTTTTATAAAGTATAGTATTATTTTATTCCTATAAATATTATTTATAAAAGAGAATAATAGAGCCTAGTTATTATATAATATATTAATTATTATTCTCGGCTACTAGACTATTATATTAATATTAATAATAAACGTCGGTTATTTATTAAAAGATATATTTAATTTAAGAAAGACCTTTTAATATATAAACGAGGTAAAGAATTAAATACTATTATTTAATTACTACTAGTTAATAACTATTACTAAATCGCGCGATAAGTAGTAATAATAATAATCGATATGTTTTTAAAATTAATTATAGTTCTACTAGTTACTTATTTATTTTCGATACTTTATATAAGAATTCGAATAAAGTTTATTATAATTAACGCTTTTTACTTCCGCCTCGGGTATATAAATATTTTTAAATATAATTTAATTAATATTTTTAAACTATATTAATATTTCCACTTTATTTATTATATATTTAATATTATATATATCCTTCCGTAAATATAATAGACCTAGTATCGATATAATTAAATTCTTAATATTATAATAGACTTTACTAGTTTATAGTCTAATAATAGTAATTATTCTTTATTTTTAAAACTTCCTCCGATACTTCCGGACGAGTAATTTAATTAAATTAATTAAAAGCGAAATAATATAATTAAACCTTTTAAGAGAATAAAGATTATAATTAAAATCTAAATTATATAATTAAATCTATATCCTATTATCGATAAACTAATAAAAACTTAATAAAGTTAAACGAGTAAAGAATTAACTTTTAATAATATTATAACCCGATAATATATAATACTCGATTTACGTATAACTAAAAAAAAGGGATAATTATAATAATAATAAAATCCTAAATTTTAAAAATAATCGGATAATAATTTATTATATAATAAATTTCGATATAATTATTTAATATTATAAACGAATAATATTATATTAAATAACTAATTCTCTCTCCTCTTTCTCTAGAAATATATTAGAGTTATTACGATACTTTAGCCTTAATTAGAGTATAATTAAAATATCTATATTATAAATATAATACTAATATATTTCATTTATTAAAATATACTCGTATAAATATTTAATAATTTCTCGCCTTCGGAAAATATAGCCGGAAGATTTATATATAAATATAAAATATTATAACTACTTAATAGATATTTAAAAAGAGTAGTATATTAAGGAAATTTCGAAATTATATATTATATTATTACCCTATACTCTTATAAAAGTTCTTTTATAAATTATTTTATTTTATTAAAATTCCTATATTACTATTACGCTTCGGATTAGTATAGGGTAGAGTAGAGATCGAGGTATAATCCCTACTCTAGTTTAATATAGAGATCTATTAATATAGGGCCTAAAATAAAATAGAATAAAATAGAGATTTATTAAAGAATCTCTACTACGTTAAGACGGATTTCTAGTAATTATTATAATAACTTTAGGGATATATTATAGTTACTATTATCTTTATAAATATATATACTTATAACTACTACTACTACTACCTCTATAGATATATATATTTATAACTACTACTACTTTTATAGATATACGTATTTATAATTACTACTACCTCTATAGATATATATATTTATAACTACTACTACTCCTATAAATATACGTACTCATAACTACTATTACTCTTATAGATATACGTATTTATAACGACTACTACTACTACTATCTCTATAAATATATATATTTATAACTACTACTACTACTACCTCTATAGATATACGTATTTATAAATACTACTATCTTTATAGATATATATACTCATGATTACTACTACCTCTATAGATATATATACTCATAATAACTACTACTTTTCATAGATATACGTATTTATAGCTACTATTATTACTACCTTTATAAATATATATATTTATAACTACTACTATCCTTATAGATATATATATTTATAATTACTACTACCCTTATAAATACGCGTATTTATAGAATAAATACTCGGATTTATAATTATTTAAATTAATATTAAAATTAAAACTATTATTAATTTAAAGTTAAATATAGCGGAAGATTTTATTAAAGACGTAGTTTAATTCGTTTATTTTAAAATTAAAAGGATATTTAAATAATAGTTTAATTTAAAATTTAAAATTAACTATTATAGTATAGACTAGTATATTTATAAAGTAGTAAAAATTTACTTCTCTTCTCTATAAACCCTACGTATATAAGGTACTTATATTAACTATATATAACCTAGTCTATTAAAGTATTATAGTAATAATAGTAGGTACTATAATAATATCCCTATAAATAAAGAAGAAAGTAGACGTCCTCGTTATATTGATAAAGAGGGGTATTATATATTATAAAGTAGAGATTTAAATAAAGTATTATACGTTATTAAAGTAAAGTCCCTAAATACTATATATTAACGAAGTATTAAATAAATATTCTATATTAATAAAAACTAAAATAGTAATAGAGACGTTATACGAAGCTATAGAAGTATTAACGAGGTAGTGAAACGGAGACTATCGATTACTACTAGATATATACTAGCTCTTTATCATATTCCTTAACGAATTTAGTAATATTATTAAACTATTTAATATTTCTTTATTTATCCTATTCTAGGCTATATTCTTTTTATTTAAATAGATATTCTATTACTAGGTTACGGCCCTTATATATAACGCGCTTATTAAGAAACCTCTTGATCTCGAAGGACTTATAGTAGTCTATATCGTTATCGGCGAAGACGGTAGAGGGCTTTATCGGTCGGGGATAATAAAAATTATTATTATTTAATAATAAAACGGGTTTAAATTATATTATTATAAATACTAGATAAATTCGCTAATACTCCGGTAAATTTAGTTAGTAAATAAACCGGCCGACTCTATTAATAATTTTAAAGAGTTTTATATACTATTATATTAATTTCTTAATAACGCTAGTCGTAGTTATAGTAAATATATTATAACTCTTATATAGTTATAATAGTACCTAGTTACCGACCTTTAAGAATATTAATTAATAATTATAATTATAATAAAATTTATTTAATATTTAAATAAAGGTAATAATATCGTTCGCTAAAATATAGGCGGTGAAGTAATTAATTAAAGGTATCGATTTTAATAAATTTATAAACTAGTTTAATATAAAGTTATATACTATTTTATTTAGTATAGGGATATTTAAAGATAACGTTAAATTATTTAAAACTATTTAGAGTCGCCCGAGTATTTTAGGTTATATCGAAGGTTTATCGAAATTATAAATATAGAAACGGAGTACTATTTTGATAATTTAATTCGTACGTTTACTACTACTATTAATCTATAGATAATAGGCGGTCGAGTATAATAAATCGATATTAAATTATTTAAATAGTATTGTCTATAGCTTTAATAAGAATTTCTTATCTCTATTAAAAATTAGGACTTTTAATAAACCCTAGTCGACGACGTTAAAGTAGTTAAGAAATACTTTTACCTAGTTAATAATAATATAAATCGATTTTCTTAATATAAATATAATTTATTTAGTGAATTTATAAATTATTAATATAGTAGCGTTATAAACTTCCTTAAATAATAGTAAAACTAGGATAAAATTAATAATTAAAGTATAGAAAAGTACCGGCGGTATTTAAATAAATTATAAAAATTCGTAAAATTAATATCGACGGGTTTATAAAACTAAGTATTTAAAATAGTATCGAATATACTTCTTTAATAAGTGTGTAAAGTTATAAATATATTATAACGAAGTTATAATTTTATAGTAGCGTTAGAAGCCTAAATAGTTATTATTATATACTATAACTAAAATATCTTTAACGATATTAGATAGGAGATATAATTTATAATATTTAATAAATTTATTAACGTAGTAGATTAAGCTAGGATTTTATTTATATAACTCGGAGTTAATATTTAATAGAGTTAATTAAGGTACTTTTATAGTATTAAAAACTTTTAAAGTTTCTAGTTAGAGTTAAAAATAAAGGTCTATTTCTATAATAAAGAGATATTTACTACGAATAAAAAGTAGAGATATAGTATCCTCGCCAAGCTCCTTATTATTATTAATTTATTTAGAGATTCTACTCTAGTAATTATTCTTTTTATACCCGTTTATAACCCGTTTATAAAAACTACTTAATATCTCGATAAACGTTATAATATATAAGATATTAAATTCGGAGTAGTCGGGTTTATTAGGCCGATTATAATTTAGGCTAGTAAACCTCGATAGCGCGTTAAAGATAATATACTCTTTATTAGATTTATAACGGATATTAAATTAAAATTATCGAAGGAATTAAAATACTCTAATTAACTTAACGTTTATATATATAGTTAATATTATCGAGACGATCGACTTTTATTTTATTATATTAAGAATTACGGAGTAATCGGTTTAGATAACGATAATATATTTTAAAAACTTTATAAAGTATTTAATTTTCTTAATTATTTAAATAAAGTTTATTATCTTGAACTCGGTAGGCTAGTAATTTATTTCAGTAATAATTAGAAGGCGTAATAAGAATATAATAAACTAGATAATAATATAAACTAGTTATTTACTTTTAGAAAATATAGTAATTATCGTACCTCTTTTAATATAGAAAACTACCGCGCCGAAGTTAAATTCCTTTAAAATATCGAGATTAATCTAAAGTACCTCTTCGGGATCGAAATAGACCAAAATCGACGATATCGATAATATAGTTTAGAGTACTAGAAATAACTCTAACTTTACCGGAGTCGCTTCGGTAAATCTTATATAAAATAAATAAATTTTACGGGCTTTATTTTTAATTAATACCTCCTTTAATAAACGTATTTTTAAATCCTATAATAGTTTAGTAAACTGGGTGTAGAAATAGATATAATTATATAAATACCCTATTAAGCCTAAATAGTACTCTAGCTCGCCGAGGGTCCTTGGGTTTTATAAACTAGCGATAATATATAACTTCTCCTCTAACGTAGTAAAATTAAATAAATTAATCTTTTAATTAAGAAATGAAATATCGGGGTAATCTAGAAAAGTCTTATTAAAATTAATAAATATACCTACTTCTATAAATAAGGTAAATAGTATACGAAAGTCGGCGAGGTATTCTAGTAGAGATTTCGAGCTATAAACAATATTATTAATATACGTATATACGCTAGCCTTAATAGGCCTTAAGATTCTATTAATTTAATATTATATATAAACTATAGAGTTTATATAACCTATAATTAATATATTAAAAGTCTCTTAACCTCGGTATATTATTACCGTTAATATATAACGGTAGGTTAGGTATACGCGTTATTAATAAAAGAATAATATTATATCTAGTATAAATATATATATATAATTTAGTAAACGTATTATAATATTAACCTAGAGGGGAACTAGGTAAATATTAAGAAAAATAAACTCGTTAAATTTATATATATTAACTACGGCGCGGCCCTTCTATTCGTTATTAAATAGTATTTTCTATACTACGAAGACCGGGTAGTTAAATAATATTAGTTAAATAGTTTATTCTAGGCGCCCTTACTAGTATAGTTTATTAAATATTTTATCGATAATATCTTTATCCCGAAGATTAAGTAGATAGACTTTAACTTTATTATTAACGCGGTTTTATTAATTATCGCGGAGTAGTAACTTTATTTAGTTATTTTTAGGAATATTAACGAAGTCTTAATCAGTTTATAAATTAAGAAACTTATTTATTAAAGTAGTAAATACTTTAGTAGTTAACTAACTTTTATATATTATAATATTATTAATAAGTTTAGTTTCTATACTAGTAGGAATACTAGTAATTGAGGGTACGTTAAATATACGAGTAATCGATAATATCGATCCTATACCTCCGTTTAGTATTATTATAGTTACTATAAAAATAGTAATTATAGTTACGATAATAGTAAATTTCTTAAATTAATTCTTTAGGGGTACTTTAGCGAGGTTAATCTCGCTAATTTAAAAGTAATTTTCATAGTTAATTTTAGATACTAAACTAAGGCGTAGTTTATATAGAATTTCGACGGGCTAGTTTAATTCATTCTTAATAAATACGACTATTATTTTATAGTCGACGAGGTAAGCGAATAACGAAAGATTAATTTACGTAATAAATTTAAATAAAAAGTCGCGGTCCTTAAGGAGGTTAAATTTAGTTATTATAACCGAGATTAATATTATAATCTCGCTATATACTAGAATAACTATAGTGTATTTAGTATAAATACGTCGGCGGATATATTCACCTCGTTAATATAAATTAATTCCGATAGTAACGTTATAGTTATTAATATATACGGACTTTTTAATAATATTAATAACGATATCTTTAAGTGAGATAATATTATTATTAATAAATATTTTAACTCGGAGGTTATCGACTAGGTAGATTTCTCGCCTAATATATACTAGTACCTTCTTTCTATTATTATCTACACCGGGGAAATATATTAATAATATAATATATTTATTTATTTTATATTTGGATATACTAACTCCGCGGACTCGAAGAGATAAAGTTATTTTCGAAACTTTTAAATCTAATTACTCTAATTTAGTCCAAACTCTATTAATTAAACTAATTTTATAATTAATATCTAAATATATACTAGTAGCGTTATTAATAAAGTTTAGTATAATTTAAATTTCGACGTAGTTAAAATTTCGGAAAATATAATTAAAACCTATATTAATAGTTAGTATTTGAGATTTAATAATTAGTAATAGGGTCCTAAATAAAGATAAAGATATTTTAATAATTATTTAAATTAAGATTATCGATTTAGATAGCGAAGTTTAATAAATATTATAATAATTAAATTCTACTAACTTTACTAGTTTTACTAGGTCTTCTAACTCTATTATTTTAATAAAGTCTCTAGGTTTTATTAACTTTACTTTATAACTAGTATATATATATTAATAAAGTTTCGACTTTAAGGTAAAAAACTCGCGGTAATATTAATAGTAAATCTTTATATTAACGAAGCCTACGAATAATTCCTCTAGCTCGTTAGTAGAGTCGATAATATTATTATAATAAAGTTTATTATTTTAATTATCTTACCTAGTATACTAGTAGGAGGGGTTATATAGGTAGGATTCTTACTCTAGTATATAAATCTCGGAATAATAAATAGTATTATCCGTCTAGTACTCTTATTAAGGTTACTATAATACGTCCTAATTCTCATTATTAATAGTTTAATAAGTAGTTATCTTAGGTCGGTAATTATTACTTTATTACTACTAGAAGTTTCTAGGACTACTTCGGTAATTTTAATACTCTTAATTATCTCTTTTTAGGAACCGCTAGTAGTTTAGCTAGTTATTCGACGATATCGAATTTAATCTATTTAGTAGGGCGGTAAATTAGAGAGATTAACGAGGTATATTTATCTAGAGAGATAGTTAAATATTTATTTATTAATTATAATTCTATTATAATTAACCTAAATAAATATTCTATTTATAACTTTAATAAAGAAATTAATTAAAAGGCTAAGAATAAAAACTCTAAAATAATTAATATTAAGAGTAAATATTTTGAAATAGTTAACGATTATAGCTAGGCCCGGTACCTTATTATTATAATGAAAATTAAATATAATTACCTCTACTATTAGAAAATCGTAATTATTAATTTCTTTACTAGTTATTAATCGTAGTACTAGTATTCCTTCGGTGAGTATATACCTACTATTTATATTTATATTTATTAAGGTTTATTAAAAACTTATTAATAATAACTTTATTATCGGGCCTTTTAACGTCACGCCGTAGTTTAAAATTAATTCCGTTATAGATAATATTAAACTAGTTCTTAAATAAAATTATATTTATATTTTTAATAGACCTTAAGATCTTCTAAATATATTTACGTAGTTTACGGCGGGTATTAATCTCTTTTATAATATAATACTCTCTAAAGATAGTATCGATAGTAATATTCGAAGACTCTTTAAACTTGACTATTAGTAACTAAATCTACTTAATTATATTAGTATTAATAACTCTATACTTCGATAGTCTCTTTTTAGTATTTAATAGCTCGGCGGTATACTACTTTAAAATTATTCTATAGAGATAGGTTTATAAATTCTCTCTAATTATAAACTCTTTAACGGTAGCTAGGTCTTTAACTCGCTCGATAAATAAGTAGATATTATAGAAATATATCTCTTTATTAATATACTCGATACTAGGCCCTATATTAATGGATTTACTATCGTATATCGGATTAAAGAATCCTACGTCACCGGCGTTTTATTAATTTAGTTAAATATTTACTAAATTTAAATCTTTAGATCTTAATAAATCTTAGGGGCCTAAAGAACCCTAGGGGCTTAATTACTATTACGATAATTACTAAACTACTAATTATACTACTTTTATAAAGTACTACTAGAATTACTCCGTAATTGTATTTTAAAAGTTAAACGTTATAGTATTAATAAGTTTAATTAATTAACTGAAGATAGTTTCCTCTATAGAGGTTATTAATATATATAAAGGAGGTTTAGTAGTTAAGCTAGAAAACTCCGACGGTATCGATTCTAATATATAACTTCTTGAATATATAAGTGTATTTCTAGTCGACGGAGATAAATATCTTTAAACCTACTAGTTAACTTTAAGGTCTTCTCGTAACTATTAAATCTACCGAGTAAACTCACTAACTACTCTTCGAAAAATAGGTACGTCGGTAGACTACTAAAATAAATAAATAAGTAAATCTATCGAGGTAACTCGTTATATTCGCCGAGATTTCGAAGATAATTTTAAGATTTAATAGAGGCGAATATAATATTTAATAATATAATTAATCGAATAACTAATAAGCTCTAGTACCTCGTCGAGGTAAAAATATCCTATTACTTCGATAAAGTCCGAAATCTAGTAAATTAGTAAAATATATTTATTTATTAAATAAAAGAGGTAAGAAACTAGTTTATTTAAGAACCGACGATATCGATTCTATTAATAGAACTAAAGATACTAGGGTAGTACTATTTAAAAAATTAAGTAAATACTTTAATATAAATAGACTACTCCTCGTCGAGGTATAAATTATAAAAAGTAATAAAGACGAAGTAATTATACTTCGGTATATCTCGGATAATAACTACTAGAACTGGTAGCTTAATAGCGATAACGTCGGTATTCGTATAAAAGGTAAAAGAACTAGGTAGAGTAACTCCTAGATTATTCAATAATCAATAGTATTAAACTACCGTTACTACTATATTATTATAGTATAGACTAGTATATTTATAAGGTAATAAAAACTTACTTCTCTTCTCTATAAACCCTATATATATAAAGTATTTATATTAACTATATATAACCTAGTCTACTAAAGTACTATAGTAATAATAGTAGGTACCGTAATATTAACTCTTTTTAAATATTTATTAATATATTTTAATATTAGTATTTTCCCTTAAATTTAATATTTTATTCTAAAGAATATTTCGATTTAAAATCGGTTAAAAAGTAAAGAGTAAAGAATAATAATAAATATTAATTATAATAATTATTATAATAATCGTCTCTCTATAGTATAATTTATAATATATCTTATTATTAATCTATAATAGGGGTAGTAGTAGTCAAGAGTATATATATCTATAAAAGTAGTAGTAACTATAAATACACGTATCTATAAAAGTAGTAGTAGCTATAAATATATATATCTATAGAGGTAGTAGTAACTATGAGTATATATATTTATAGAGGTAGTAGTAGTTATAAATATATATATTTATAGAGGTAGTAGTAGTAGTAGCTATAAATATATATATCTATAAAGATAGTAGTAGTCATGAGTATATATATTCATAGAGGTAGTAGTAGTTATAATATATCCCTAAAGTTATTATCTTAGTATAGTAGAGATTCTTTAGTAAATCCCTACTCTACCCTACCCTAATTTAGGGTAGGGATCGAACCGCGATCTTTACTCTACGCCCTACTCTACTTTACTCTACTCTAGTATTCTCTTTAAGGATCTCTACGCTAATCCGAAGCGTAATTTAGAATAACTTCCCTTTTTATTAAATTGTTTACGTAATTCTACTTTTAATACCCTTAAATCGATTTACTCTCTTCGAATAATATATTATCTATTAGTAATAATCCTTTACTATCTAGAAATAACTAAGATTCGTCGAATATTTAAAATAATATCGTTATTAAATTAAAAAGGAATAAGGTATACCCCGATAAAGAAAGTAATAAATATACCGTTAACTCTATAAATTAAAAATAATTAACTTCTATAAAATTTAAAGTTAATGAAGATATTAAAAAAATAGAGTTATTTTTCTTTAATAACTTATATTCTTTTAATAACTCTATTAATAAAACGCTTAGAAAAAATAATATTATTAATAAATCTAACGGAAAGAAAAAATACCCCGATATTATAAATACCGAGGATATATTTATATCTAAATCTCGCTAGCCGAATCTACTAGTTTTAAATAAACTAGGGCTTCGGTCGGATATATTTTTTAAATTAAAAAAAGAATCTCTTTAACGGATATATAATAAAGATTATAATCTTAGAGTTAATAAGTTTATTATTATAATAAAGAAGAAATATCCGGGTTTTAAAATAATAAAAAATCGTCTAACTTCGAAAATAATAACGATAAGAAAACTCTTCGATTTAAATAAAAATATTAACCTCTTTATACTCCTTCGGGTCTAAAGAGAGTATTTTATTAAATATATTAAAATTTACGAATTCGGAGCCGAACTTTATATTATTCTTAAAAATAGATTAATTTCTTTAATATAAATTATCGCGGTACCCGTTTATTTAAAAGAGATTTATATAGTAATAATAATTAATTAAATAGGATTCTAGCTTATTTTACCTAAATACCGATATTAATAAATTTAAATATTAAATAATATTAAGTTCTTTAAGTTTAACGATTTAATTTATAATAATATTATTTATTTATTTATTTTCTTAAACGATAATAATAAGGTTAAAATTAGTATATAAAAATATTATATAATCGTATTAAAAAAAGTCGAAAGAGGGTATCTAGATTATATAAATTATAGAAGATATTATAATATAATTATTAGAAAAGTATAAATGAGGCGAAGCGAATAATTTATATAATAAATCCTTTATAATTAAAGAATTTTTATCGAAAATTATATTTATTTCTATAGAAGAGTTTTTATAAATTAATAAATTTAGCCCTCTTTAAATAATAATAACCCTAATTTTTAAAATATACTTTTCTCTATAACTAGAAAAAGAATAATCTCTATTTATTAATATTAATTAGCTAAATCTTATCGCGTAGATTTTTTATAATAGAGTAGTAAATCGTAATATTCCTACTTTTAATATAATTAATTAACTTTTTATACAACTTTATATTCTATATCCTATCCTCGATTCGTTAAACTATTTTATAAAATAATACGGGTATTATTTATAAACCGAAATATCGTTAAATTTATAATATAAATAAATTATTATTTTAAATATAGCCTAAAGTCTATCTTTCCGGAAATTATAATAATATTTTATTCTCTAATTAATTCTAAATACTTTATAATTTAGATATTATAAAATTATTTTTTACCTCTTCTCTCTCTTTTTAATTAATTTTAAACTTTAGGTTCGTTATTATTTTTAATATCTTTTAATACCCTTTAATATATAATTAACTCTTATTACTTTATTACTTCTTTATATTATTCGCGCTAATTTTATTTATATATTATTATTATATTACCGCTTTATTATAGAGATTATTTAAATTTAGATTATCGTCGTAGGCGGCGTCTTCCTCCTTTTAATATTTATGAAGTATTTTTTATTTATTTAATAAATTCTTTAATTACTTAATATTACTATATCTAGGTATTTTATTTATTTATTTATTAATTATATAATATTACTATTTTTTAGGGTTATAAAGTCCCGCCGATATTCTATTTTAACTTTTATATATTTTATTTAATATCTTCTATATTATCTTTCGTATAACTTTTATTAACGAAGTAGGAAATAAGGTAGAAACTCTTTCAATAATTAATATAATACCATTTTTCTTTAGTCTCTACCTAAACTTTTTAGCGGATTTATTTATTATTATTTAACTACTAACGGATTTATCGCTCTACGGGGATAATATCTTTCGCACTTATCGTACTATATATATTTATCGCTATTTATCACGACTCTATATATTCTTTATATATATCCGGGACCGGGAATCTTTATATATTTATTATAAATTATATAATTACTTCCGCCAATATATTATTTATAAACTAGTAGGGTATATCTTCTCTTAACTTTTTAATAATATTTTTATTATATTTTATTCGTAAATTTTTATATAAATTCTTCCTTTATATTTATTAAACGTTAGTATTCTTAATTAAATATATATTCTAATATTATCTAAATTCTAAATTATTCGTTAATTAAATTTATCTTTATATCTCGGTTAGGATCTTCGGTTTTATATTTATAATTTAACTCTTTACGACTTTATATCGGAATAATATATTTCGGGGACACCTTCTACGAGTAGTAATTATTAAAGTTAACGGCGGCTTTAAAATAAACCTTATTATTTATAATAAACTAAAGATCGACCTAGGATGATATATTAATTTAGAGATATTATCGGTTAGTTTTTAGTCCCTTTTATAAAGTTATTCGTTTATAATAACGTTTTATAAAGAAGGCGAGTAAATGATTTTAAATTTATTAATCGACTCTTAAAAGAGTTTACCTCTAAATTTCAACGATTAATTAAATACGGAAGCGGATCTAATTAAAATAACTTTTATATAATATTATTTATTAATTCGGATAAGGTTAATACTCCTTTAGAGGAATTTAAAAGAGTTTTTATAATTATTTCGGGATTTAAAATAATCGCCTAATTATTATACCTACGATAATTAATCCGAGGTTATAACGACTTCACTACCCGTATATAACGAATTCGCTTAGTCTAGTAATTAAAAAATATCGGTAAATATATAGATCGTTATTAATAAATTAGCCGTTAATAATAATAGAGGATAAAATAGAGGTATAAGAGATTTTGAATTAAACCTTAAAAGAAGATATACTAGATAATAATTATATATATAAACTATAATTTTTATCCTAAAATTGATATCGTTAATTTATCTAGATTTTATATATTTCTATCTACTACGCGTTTAGACGTATTAAATATAATTTTTTAAATAAAAATTAATACTAGCGAGTCTTTATTTATAAAGAGACGATGAATCTAGATAATATATTATAAGCGGAAGTATTAAAAGAGTAGAAATTAAATAAATTAGATACGATATTTATAATAATAAAAAAGGGAGGAGAAGATTTTAAAAAAAATATTAATAAACGGAGTTCCTAGGCTTAACGAAATAAAACTAGTATTTATAAAGAAAATATTAAATAAATTAAAGAAAAAGAAGAAGGGCGGTAAAATATTTATTATAAATAAAACTCTTTACCTAGTTAACTATGATAATTTATTAATAAATACCGAAGTATCTAGATTTTAGGAAATAAAAAATAATTTATAAAAATTTATATAAAGCTATTTAAATAACGGGTTAAATTTATTAAAAATAAATTAATAATTAGATAAATAATATTTAAGCGTTAAACTCATATATAGATAAATTCAAAATATTTTACCTAGCCACGAATAGGGTTTTTCTTCGACTATATAAAATCTTTTAAATAATTAATAAATCGGTACTATTAAAAAAAACTTCCGGTATATTAATAATAAATAATCTTTAGTATAAACCGTACCTCGTGATATAAACTATTTTTATTATATATTACTAGTAGTAGTATAGACTATACTTTGTAGTATAAATTACTTTAAGTATATACCTTAATTAATAATATAAACTACTTTAAATATACGTTATTATTAATAGTAAAAACTACTTTAGGTATATACTATTATTAATAATATAAACTATTTTAGATATATACTACTATTAATAGTATAAACTACTTTAAATATATATTATAACTAGTAATTACCCTATTTAACCCTAACTACTATTTTGGGTACTTTAAATATATACTACGATATAAATAAAATAATTCGTAATAAGGGCTCTAGAGCTAGCTCGAAGCGGTTTTAAAAAATCCTTTAATTAACGTTTAAAACTTCTCTCAAGGTCTTTTTAAAAATTAGTTTAATAATTTATTTAAAGACCCCCTTATTACGAATTATTTTATTTATATTATATATATTATTTTAATAAGAGTAGTAGATTTTAATAAAGTATATATCTTTTTAAATAAATAATTATAGGGCCTTTATTAATATAATAAGATTTACTTTTAATTAAGAATATTGATAATAACGATAAATTTAACTTCGTCCGCGATAGTATTATAATATATTTATTTAGCGAATATATAAACTACGTATTTTCTAATAAATAAGAACTTCGTATTTAATTTCTCTTAAAACTTTTAATTATAGATACTAAATATAAAATTTATATTAAATTTATCTAGTTACTTCTATATTTATACGAAACCTATTATTTATTAATTTTTAATACTCTTTTCTACAAATATTAACCTAGGTTCTATCGATATTATATTAAAGTATTAAACGGAGAGCCTTAATAATTAGTACTACTTCGACGAAACGTTAAATATAAGGTTATTAAAAATAACTATTACTATTTCTTATTAATATTTATTCTCTTTTATCTCTTTAATATTCTAAAGCTCGTACTTTATTAAGATTTCCTCTTTTTTTTCTTAGAATTTAATTTCTTTATTGATTTAACTCGCTTGAACCGACTTCTTTAATTATTTAATAATTAGAACTTTAAACTTTATTATAGTTTCTTTTTATTTTCGCTAAACTCCTTTAAATTTAATCTTCGAAAAGACTAATTTATATAAGAGTCTACGCGCGATATATTTTATATAGGAATCCTATACCTCTTTAATATAGTAGAAACGAGACTTCTATATATAATTATTATATAAATATATAATATCTTTAATATAACTCGGTAAAAACTTTATTCGATAATAATAAATAATTAATTTAAATAATTAGAGTAATACTTTACGAGGTATAAAGAGAAATAATAGTTTTTCTAAAAATAGAAATCTCGATAAAGGGACCTAGTATTACGACGCTATTAAAGAGAACTAGAACTACGTTTAAAAATATATTTAAGATTCTAAAGTTTAGTAAATAAATATTTATTAAATAATTTATTAATTTAAATAAATAAATCTTAATACGTTTTTCTTCTATTATATAAACTACGTATTTTTTAATAAATAAAAACTTCGTATTTAATTTCTTTTAAAACTTTAATTATAAATACTAAATATGAAATTTATATTAAGTTTATTTAATTACTTCTATATTTATATAAAGTTTATTATTTACTAATTTTTAATATTCCTCTCTATAAATATTAACCTAGGTTCTATCGACGTTATATTAAAATATTAAACGGAGAGCCTTAATACTAAGTATTTTATTTAGAATACAATTATTAACGAGTTTCTAGGATTAAATAAACGTAAAAAAAGAAAGATAAATCGCGTTAAAAATATTTAGGGTAACGCTAGAGTATTAAATTAAAAAATAATCGACTAAAGAAAGACTAACGCGATAATTAAATAGAATAAGAAAAACGTTTAAAAAGGAGTTAGGGAGTAGAATAAAGAAGAAAAACTTTTACGAGTACTCTACCCTAAACTTTTTACTCCGTCGCGAGTATTTATTATACCTCTACGACGTTTTTAAACTACGTAACTCTCTCCTCTACGCCGCGAAAAGCTAATAGTAAAGTTAAGAGTAAGGGTAACTATATAGGGATTAGAGTAGGGGCGGTAGAAGCCTAAATAGTAACCCTAGTAGAGGTAGGAGAGTGTTGAAATACTAAGAGGAAGGGGCCTACGTGTCAAAAAGCCTCAGATGTTCAAGGGATGTCGATAAATATGTCTTGGCAACACAATTCCTCGCTATAAAGGGCAACAATCCTTGGGAGAGTCCCATCTTGGCAGTAAATGTGTTTCAAGTACAATACTAAGGTATTTGAGCCGAGCCTTAGATAGATACGGCCACTAATCCCAGGTCCTCGATACCCTACCTGCCTTAAGTCGAAACTTTTCTCAACTACAACAACTGTACTCTAACATGATCAATTTCTTGAGAGGAGTAAAACTTGACGAGGAAAGCCTCACCGTGTTACTAGGCTAGTACTCGGTCAAGATAGGCGCCCAATTACGACCCATCCTCTAAGCCGCTGAACCAAATATACTCTTAAACAACTTTCTAGCAAGTAGGACTCACTTCCCTTACACTATAAGATTTATACTTCTCTAGGGCGATTAGCGTAGTAGATCTATCTATACTTTATATAGTTAAAGCGCTAGTACCTTTCGATTTATTTATTCTTTATACGGGCCCCTATAGTATACCTCGTATATCGCGAGTATATAAAGCCCCTATGTATTTATAATATCTTCGGTAGTATCGATTAATAATTATTAGTAATACTTTTATATAATCGACTAGGGGCGTATTTATTCGACTAAGGAGTATATAGGAATAATTTATCTATTTATATCTAGGTAATCTCTTTAATTATTTAAAATTAATAATTATAACCTATAGTTTAAATAAGAGAGAAAGATTCCCGGAGCTCTTCGTTAATACCGATATTAATCGTCGAAAGTACGAGAGGGTAGTATTTATAAAGATTATTATTTTAAAAATATCTAGGACGGCGACTTAATATATATAAATAATAATAGTTTCTATAACTTTATATTAGGCCTTTATTTAATTAAGAAATCTCTATAATAATATATATCGCTCTTAAGCGACTCGGCTTTAATAATATATATTATATAAATTACCTCTTCGAGAATTCTCTAGATATCGATTTATAGCGTCAAGTTTTCTTAGTAAAATACTACGGGTAAAGTTACCCCTTCGAATGAAAATACTAAAACTAACTTCTTAATTATTATTAAATTATTATTAATATTCCTATAAACGCCTTCGTATTTAAATTACTAACTATTTATTTTAATATTAAACTTATTTTTATATAATAAAAAGAGAACGACTAGTATATTTTTTATTAATATATAATCTATATAATTATAATATTACGATTTATTTATATATATTTCGTTTTATAATAATATTTTTTAGTATTCCCCCTTATCCCTATTTTATATTATTATAATTAATTATTAATATCCGATTTAGATCTTTATTATTTTAGATATATAACTCCTCTACTACTTCGTTCTCTTTCTTGGATTTATATTTAGTTCTATATTCCCGTACCCTCCAAGTCTTTAAGATAAACTAGAAAGTCGCTAGATTTACATCGACTATTATAATACTAATTATAAAGAAGTAAAATAATTTATAAATCTAGATAAAAGATTAAAATTCTATATATAGAAGGGATAAACTCTATTATATTAATTTCTAGGCGTAGAAATACCCCTCGGGGGAGATAAAAAACTATTAAAATTTCTTTATATTAACGATACGGGAAGTTTTAATACAAAGGTAATAATTATTGAAAAATAAATAATAGTAAGAATAGCGAAGCGCTAGTCGCTATTACTAGGAATAATTAAAGTCGTAGGTATAAGGATTTAGTAAATAAAAAAACAATAAAGTATATAAATAATAATATTAATAAAAGAAGAATTATATTCTCGCCGATATATATATAGGATATATATATTCGAGGTTCTATAAATAAAAATACTATTTCTATAATTATATATATTACTAAGTATCGATATACAAATACTTATTAATAATTTTTTCCGAATATATTTATTATTATCTTTCGTTTATTTTAGTATAATTATATATCGATAATCTCTTACCTTATAGAAAATTCGCTTTAATATTACAATTACGATTAGTGTCTTCGAATCGATTAATATCGTTCAATTCTATAATTTCTATATAGTCGGGCCACGGACGTTTTCCGTATTATCGATAAAAATTTCCCTATTTATAACGTTTATTAATTTATTTTAATAACTACTATAATTATCTACTTTTTAAATTATTTAAATTATAAATCTCTATTCTCGATTATTTCTTTAGAATTATTATAACTCTCTTTATTCCCCTCTAGATTAATTACGTCTTTAGTATATCTTTACTCTTTTTTTAATTATTATCCCCTTTTAAACTCTCTATTAATAACTCTATAGAATATTTCTCTACTCTTCTCTACTTCGTCGTTACTTATTATAACCTCGCCTATATTTTAATTTTTTTTTCTTCTAGTACTAGTTATATAATTACCTAACTCTAAACTAATTATATAGATATCGATATTAATTTTACCGAAGACTAGGTCGCTAGTCTCGGAAAAGTATAAATTAAAAAGAAAGATACGGGATATAAAATAATAGAGACGTATATTAAAACGCCGCTTTATTAGGCGATAAATACGGGTATAAAGAAAGAGAAATTATATAAATTAATTAAAAGGGAGGAAAATTAGGGTTAGTAGAATTAATAAATAAATCTTTATCTAAGAAGAGGGAAAAGCGAGGTTAGATAATAATTAATAATCTTCGTAGTAACTCCTACGTAATAGGATTTATACTCGTGACTATATATATTTATTTAAATACTACGGTCTCCTTCGTTAACGACGCCGCTCTCTTCGATATTATACTCCTCTAAATCTTCGAGAAATTACACGAGGTAGTTAATAATAAGTCCGCGGATTTCTATATATAAAAGTATTTTATATTAAAATATAACTTCGATAATAATTCTATTAAAAAAATCGGCGAGATTTATATACTATAGTTGATTTAATATATTATAGCGCGCCTTGAGCTCGTTAATAATTTACTATTAAATAATTTATTTAAGAAATTTAATTAAGGGATTAAATATTTTAAAGGGTATTAGAAATAAATAATAAAGTATATTAATATTTATTTAAACTATTCGGTTAATAATACAAGGAAATAGTAAAAGATTATATAGTTTATATAAGATATAAAGGGAGTTAATAGAAATATAATTGAAAAAATTATTAAAATATTAAAGAAAGTAAAAATAAAAGAAATAATAGAAATAACGAGGGAGAGAGATAATTAATTTAAAGTAAAAGAGATAATTATAAATATTATAATATAATAAAATAGGTTTATTATAGTCTTAATATAGACTTTATTATAGTCTTAATATAGACTTTACTATAGTCTTAATATAGACTTTATTAATTATATAATCGCGTATAATATTATAAACTAGACTTCGAGAGTTATAGTCTAGTCTATTAATATATTTAGATTAATCTAGTATCGGTGACTAATTTTCAATTTCGTAGTTCAATTAAGTATATTCCTTAGATAGGATATACGAGGTCGTAAATTTATTTATTCCGGTCTATTACGAGTAAGATACTCTTTATAAACTATAAAATAAAACGGGGTAATTTATATAACTCGATATTTTCTACTCTACGAAATATAAAAATAGTTTCTTTCCTCCGTTAATAGAGCTCTATATAGTATAATTATAGTATAACTAAAGCGAAATCTACTATATTCACTATTTTAACCGCCGGATTTTCCAAGGAATTATAAATAAATATCGAGTAGAGATATTATTAATTTATAGAGTATACTTTATCTTATTGAATTTCTTATAACTTCTCGAAATAGAGAGGCGATTTATTTCCGGCTTTTATTTATATCTTTCTAGTTCTAAATTATAAACTAATACTAATTATTATCTAGTAAGATAAATATACTCTCGATATCTAATTTCTCGAGTTTAGACTCGGACTACGCTCGCGTACGCTGCGGAACAGGGAAGGGAATCGGCCTTTTTGACTCTATTCCCTTCCCTTCTTTAGGGAAGGGAATTTTTTTTATATTAATATTTATCCTAATTTTTTGAATTCTCTTCCTCGATTTTCGAAAAAGTCAAAATTCCCTTCCCTATTCCGTAGCGTACGCTCGCGCTATAAAATTATTTATAAAGAGAGTTATAGATTTATTTATATATATAAATAACTCTCTTTAAAATTTACCCTCGACTAGTTTTAACGTTATTATAATAACGAAGATCGATAGATTATATTTATTTATAAAATACTAGAGCTCTTTTTTTCAAAGAACGGAATCGACTTTTTTAATTAAAAACTCTAATAATTTAATAATAAAATTTATACCTAGATTAATATCGTTCTTTATTTATTATTTATAATCTTTAATTAGTATTTCGTATAGAGTTAAATTTTTTATAATATTTATCTCGACTCTAACCTCTAATATCTTTCGCCGATATTTATATCTTTATTTTTAAATACTTTATAGTTTCTTTATTTACTTTTTTAACCTTTTCATTACGATTTTAATATAGGATTAATTAAACTCGCGATAAAAGTAGCTACGGTTATAATCGTAGTATTAACCGAGCGACTATTTATAGTAACTCTTAGTCGCTATACTATTATAAAAGATTATAGAGGTCTTAATATAGTTTCCTTCTATTATATAAATAATATATTTTTAAATAAATAAAAGCTTCGTATTTAACTTGTTTTAAAACTTTTAATTATAGATTTTAAATATAAATATTTATTAAACCCTTAATTAAGATTATTAAATTTATTTAGTTTTATTTTATATTAATACGAAATCTATTATCCTTCGATTCTTAATACTCTTCTTTATAAATATTAACCTAGGTCCTATTAATATTATATTAAAGTATTAAACGAAGAGTTTTAATATTTTAAATATTTTTAGGATAAATATTTTAAAATTAATAAAGACTTTAACCCTAAATATTTAAAACTATATTAAAAAACGTAATATTATAGAAAAGAGGACCGTATTAAGGTCGCTCGCCTAAATTATTATTATAAAGAGCGCGAGAAGTTTAATAATTAATTATTATAATTTTAGTTATTCTTTATATTTAATAAAAATACTATACTAGTTATTAAATAAATAATCTTTATAATAATTTATATAAAAGGTAATATATAGAAATAGGTTAAATTATTCTTAAAGTATTATATAAAAGTAGTAAACTATATTAATAACTTATTAATAAAAGTTTAGATAGAGAATTTCTTTAAGTTTAAAGCCGAAATTCGTTATATATTTAAATTATCCAACGAAAATAATATAATAATTCGCGTTATTTAATCTTTAGTATAGTATAAATCTATATTTAATTACTCGGCGTAGTTTTTATATTATATAATATTAATAAACTAGGACGATATTACTTTTATAACGATATATTAACAAGGATTAAAAGATAATATAAAAGACGAATTTATATAAATAAGAGTTATTATAAAGGACCTCGATATATTTATAAAATAAATAATTAAAATTAACGATAATTTATACGAATATATAATAGAGAAATACTATAACGGAGAAGTTAACGGATAAGGATATTTAAAAGTTTATAATAATAGATATAATTCGGCTAGTTATTACTATTATAAAAAACTTAACCCGTATAATTATATATTAATACAACTTAATTTTACTAAAAAGAGACCTATAAGAGAATTTTTAAAAAGGGGTAAATAGTAATAAAAGGGTAGAAAAATAATAAATTATTATAATTATAATAAGCCGGGCTATATCGTTAAAAACTATTATTTTAAAAATATAATAAATCGATAATAATTAAATATATTTAAGAAGGAGATACTAGATAGTATAACCGAGTCACTTAAGAATCTAGTATAAAACGATACTATATTTAATAATTTATTATTAAGGGACGGGATTAGTATCTAGATATTTATTAAACTAACGGCCAGGTTCATTAAATTATAGCCTAGTTATAATATAAGAGTAGGCCAAGATAAAAGATAAAGGACGAAAGTTAGGGTAAGGCTAGCTACTATCTAAATAAGAGCTAGTGTACGGATTATTTATTTATTTCCTATCCCGGCTATATTAGGATAAAAATAGGGAAACTAGTTTAAACCTAAATTAAATCTAAGGTAGATTAGGCTAGGTTAGGTTAGTAATAAAGTTATATTATAATAGTAGCCCCCTCTTTAAGGTCGAGCTCCTACGAGATAAATAATCGATAATAACGGATAAGGGATAGGACGGGGAATAGGCGGCGGTATATAAATAAGGCTAGGCGTTAGCGTTATTATCTATAAACGATAACGGCGGGGCTAGGCTATAGGGTACTATTTATTTATATAATAATACGAAGTATCGGTCGAAGCCGATACGGAATAATAACCGAGGGAATAATAACGGATAAGGAATAAACTATAGTATAAACGGGGGTTAATTTCTTAAAAGTCGGACTAGGATAAAGATAATAAAGGTTCCTTATACTAGTACCTCTAAATAATATACGGTAATTCGTAGGGGCTAACGGCGCTGGGATTCGAGATATAATATTTATCGATAGATTATTAATAACGGGTAAAGTACTAAAAGGGTTCCTACGTAGCGACGTAATTTTCTTAATTAACGTAGTACTTTAATAAAGGTAGACTATAACGGCGACTCATTATACTTAGAATTCAAAATATTATTAACGTACTATTTATATTAGTTATCTTCGGTAGTTATAAATTCTCGGATAAACTAGACTTATCTAGGTAGAGGGTTATTAACTACTAGTTATAATAGGCTAGCGTAGAAGACGGGGTAAATTTTTATAGAATACGAAAGGTCTAACTAAACTATAAAAGAATTATTAAAAATCTTAAAGACTCGGAAAGAGCCGATATTATAATCGTCGAGCTTAACTAAGGGGTATATAATATTTAGATTCTTAGTATTTAACTATATTTAGTCGTCTATTAAATATATTAAATATAGGCGCCTTCGTTAATTAGCCGAGGATTTAAAGATAACTTAAACGATAAATATCTTATCGCGGAGGTAGTCGTTTAAGATTTTTATTTACGTTATAAATTTATCGGTAACGATTAAATAGGTACGGGCTTAAGTAGTAAGATCTTAGAGTAAAGATTCGGTAGGCTCGAAACCGATACGTAGATACTAACTATAATTAATTAAGAAAGGCGAGGCTAAAGTACTAGAAGAATCGGTATTATTATTAGAAAACTCCGCTCTAGGGAGCCATTTCACCTAATTATCCTATATATAATTAACGTATATACGGAGGTAGTATTTTATTATAGTATTAAACCGCTCGGTTTAATTATCCGTTTAAGGATAGTACCTAGTAAATATATATTAATCGATCTTAAGGCGTTTATATAAAGCCTCCTAGAACTCTAATATAAATTAAAATCCTCGATCTAAAATAAAGATATCTAGTAGTTTATAGAGCTTTTATACGTTCTAGTAAAAAGCGTCGTAGGCTTCGTCTACTTTTATCGATATAATTAATACTAGGTACCGTATCTTAATTAAGCGGTCTACGAAAACTAAGATATATCGATAAATAATTCCTATAAAGGTATAAAGCGGTAGGGGACCTATATAGTCTATCGAGACGTCTTTCTAACGTCGTTACGGGGGCGGTAATAGGCGTAGTTATCCTTAAGTACGCTAGCGAGAAAGTTTAATTCTTCGGTATATATAATAATTCTTAACGAATCGCTAGATAGTAGTAGAGACGTTAGGCCACTAATAGGCCCGACTAACTAATTTATAATATTTAATACGACCTAGGTAATTACCCGCGATATTATTATAAACTAGCTAGATTAGACGAAGGCGTAGTTTATTAGAATTCGGAATATATCTCTTTCCTCGGAAATAGAGAACTTTATCTTTATCTTCGTATTTAGCGAGGGGAATTCCGTTATAATAACGCGTTTTAGAATATAGTATTTCTAGGACTCTAGGGGCGAATTAATCGGCTTAACTAGTTATATCCTATAATTAATAAGTCGGGGTATTATATAGGTCTTTATCTAGGTTAATAGGCTAGTCTTTATCTAGTTTAGGCTCGTAGGACGTAGGTAGGGTCTAAGATTCTAGATCGACGTCTATATCGAGGTTTATCGGGGTTATATAAATTAATATAAAATATAACTAGAAGGGCTAGATAAGAATCTTTAGATTTACTACTAATATAGTTAAGGTAACTAGGATTAAGACTAGGGTCGCTATATTTAACGATATATTATAAATATAATCTTTAAAGACTTCTAGGGCTAGGTTTTTTCTTTTTAATATAATCTAATATTAATATTAATATTTAGGGTCTAATTTATCCCCCTCTTTAGGGAGGTCTCTTAACCGATATATTAATATATTAAGTTTACTACCTTCTTTACCGGGCCGGTAAATAATCTTATAATTAAAACGGGATAAGAATTTACTTTACCTCGCTTAACGGCGAGATAATATTTTAAATAAGGTAAAATATTTAAAAGCCTTATAATTAGATATTACCTCGATAGGGAGAGTAGATCCCTCTAGTTTAAGGCGCTATTCCTCGAATACGCGAACGATTATTATAAACTCTTTATTATAAATCTTATAATTATACTCGGTAGGGTTATACTTCTTTAAAAAGTAAATAATAGGACGAAGGACGTCTTAATCGTTATACTAGGATAGGACCCCCTTAAATACGTAATTAAACGTATCTATTTCTACTATAATCTTACGGTCGGGGTCGAAATAAACTAGGATAGTATTAAAGATAAAAGCCTTCTTTAAGGTATTAAAAGTTATTTAATATCGAGTACTTTATTTAAAGATAATACCTTTTTTAATTAAGGTTATAAGTAATATAACGAGTTTATTAAACCTATAGATAAAGCGCCGATAGAAGTTAATAAACCCTAGGAAACTTTGAATATCTTTAATATTAACTAGCTATAGTTAATTTAAGATCGTATCAATCTTCTTTAAATTTATTTTAATTCTTTAAATAATAATAATTAATCCTAGGTACGTAACTTCCTTAATATAAAAATCGTATTTAATAATATTTATTTAGAGCCCCGCCTCGCGGAGCTTCTAGAGGATACGTTTAACGTAGATTTTATACTTTTCCTCGATATCGCTATAAATTAAAATATCGTCGAGATATACAATATAGGTTTTATCGAGAAATTTACGAAGAGTATCGTTAATATAGTATTAGAACGAGGTAGGGTTATTATATAATTTAAATAATATAATAAGGTATTCGAATAAGCCGAATCGGGTACGGAATATAGTAAGTTCTTCGTCGCCCTCCTTAATACGGAGGCGATTAAAAATAAATATAATATCTAATTTAGAAAATACCTTAATACGACTTAATCGATTTAAAATTTCTAATATTAAGGGTAAAGAGTACCTATTCTTTACGGTAATAATATTTAGCCCTCGGTAATTAACGTAGAAACGTAGGCCTCCGCTAGGTTTCTTCACGAATAAAATAAAGGACGCGGTATAAGACGGACCGATTAACTCGAATAAAACCTTTATTAAAGTTCTTGTCTAGGTAACGGCGGAGCTCTAGGATCTCGTTACGACTTATATTATATAAACTAAATAACGGAGGTTATAGCCCTTCTTTAAGTTTAATAGTATAATTATATAACTAATACAGGGGTAAGATATTAGCGTCTTTTCTTAAAAAAATATCTAGGAATTTATAATACCGCGTAGGTAAGATCGTAGCTAGGTTAATATTCTTATTATTTTAATAAACTTAAAGCTCTTCTTAAATAACGGCGGAGGCGAGGTAAAACTCCCTATTTATTTTAAATATAACTCGGTTCTAAGCTTAATCGTAAATATTTAATTTAAGGTTTTAATTAAGGCGGGGTTTAGATTTATAATATCTAGGTTCTTAACGAGGCTAGGTACTTAAGGTCGAGATTTCTTCTAAAATACCTAAAAATCGATCGATTTCTATAAATAATAGATTAAATACGGTTTACTCGTTAGGCCTAACGAGCCGGGTAAATAATCGAGATCTTATCTCGTATATATTAAAAATAACTAGGTATTAAATTCGTTATTCTTAATACTAAGACTTAAAACGAAGCGAGGCTAGGTTATAATACCTAATCTTAGGCGTCTTTCCTTATTTAACGATAATAATAATACGATTATACTCGTTATTATAACTAGTTCCTATAAGAATAAATAATTAGAATTAAGACGGGGAAGACTCCTTTTAAATTTAGGTTTATTATTAATAAACCTAGAATTAGGGTAACTCCTCTTAAATTCTAGGTTATTTTATATAAGTACTAGGCTAGGCTAAAGACTAGGTTTACTTCTAATAAACCTAGGACTAGGTTAATTTTTTTTAAATCGAGGTTTACTTCTTATAAGCCTAGGACTAGGTATACTATTAATAAACCTAGGACTAGGTTAATTCTTTTTAAATCGAGGTTTACTTCTTATAAACCTAGGATTAAATATACTATTAATAAACCTAGAGCTAAAGTAACTTCTCTCGAGTCGGAATTAATTATTTAATAGTAGCGTTATCGTCTATAAATAATAACGGCTCTTTATATACTAGCGACTCCTTTTAAATCGGGGTTTACCTTACGCGGGTATCGGATAAAACTAAGAACTAGGATTTTTAGATTTAAAAACTTTCTTAAGGTATAAAAAAGAGTTTATCTTCCGCGAAGACTTTTACGGGATTTAAGGTATAGTTTCTTAAATAGAAATATAAGGCGAAGATTAAGAAATTATCTAAAAAATCGGTAGTAGCTTTATAACGGTAGAGGTATAATAGGCCGATTACGACGGGGTATTAATTAAGCTTAATAATAAAAAAAACTATTCGTTCTTAATAACTATAAATATTTAAAATCGCTTTTACGATATAAATAATATATTTTATAACGGTAGGTACACTATTAAAAAGTCGGACGATACGAGGATAATAAAGAAAACGAAGGTATAAACGTTAAAAATATATAAAATTATAATTAATAAAAAGGTAGCCGGATATACTAATATTAATTAAGATTTTAATTTAAATTCGGGACTAGCTATACCGTAGTTAATAAGAAATAACTATATATTTATTACGAAAAGTAGGGTCGGTCTTAAAAAGCTATATAATAAATTTAAACGAAAACTTAATTAGTAATAAAGGTAAATTAAACGATATAGCCGATAAATAAAAAGGTATATATAAAGTTCTAGGTACCTATAATCCTAATACACGACTTTATACCGGGATTATTCTTTTCCTACGTCTAGAGTAACTCCTCCTATAACGCTCTCGTCGTCGTTAATAATAATTATAATATTAGATCGGAGACTAGCTAGTTTAATTAAATAGGTTCTTATATTATACCTAAACGATTTATAATAAAAGTAAAGTCTTTATTTCTCGTAGATAACCTTAATAACCGGGGTTCTCGTTAATTTATCTTTAATAATAATTTAGGTAGAATCGAGGTTTATTAACTCCTTAAATAAGAGGGTTAAAACTACGGTAATAAGGATAAAAGTACTCGTTATAATAAAGCGGGCTATAGGGGTAGAAACTAGTAAAGATATAATAGGCCTCCTTAAGGTTTATTCTAATCTAATAAAAGCGGTACTTTAGCGAGATAAATAATACTTAATCTACTAAAGTTCTTAGTCGATTTCGAAGTATATATAGATATATTTATCGAAGGTATATAGTCGTTAGTTATTAGCTTTCCTCTAGGAGATAAAGGCCTATTAAGTAGTATAATTAACATTATATTTTATAGCGTTAATTAAGGATTCGTTTTTTATTCGAGAATATTCCTTCTTTTAAATAACGAGGTTAAAATACTCGTTAAAAGGTATAAAGCTTTATTTAAGTTCCCGGATATAGTTTTAAATATCCTCCTATTTAAACGGGTTATTATATACTTCCCGTAGTTTCTTTCGTTAATTAATAAAGTTAGTTAAAGTATAAAGACCCTCCTTTTAGTAACGGTTTATTAAATTAGAGGCCTTTTTACCGATAATTAATTTAAACTCTATATAAGCGATCTTATCGTTATTAATAGGGTAACGGTTATAATTAATATATATCCGTTATATTAACGTTTACTATTAAATATCTAATTTATCTTAATCCCTTTTATATTTCGAGATATCTAGGAGCTTTTCGGATTTAAAAGGCGTTCGAGATTGGGAGGGGGTAGGTTATTAGGTACTTAAAGAGGAAGACGAGCGTAGGCCTATAATAATAATATTATTAAGGGTATTCTTATCGAATACCTAGGGCGGGGGCTAAGGTATAATTTAGGCTATAATAAATACGGCCTAGGTTATTACCTAAACGATAATATAAATTAAGGATTACGTATCTAGCGTAGGAGGAGGAGGCGTAGACGAGGATAAAGTATTAAATAAAGGATTACTCTCAACCTAAGTATATAGGTAATCGAAGGTATTTAAGAAATTAATAGGGTTATTCTAAACTTCGGCGAGGAATTATCGTACGCGGTCTTCGGGGTTAAGGGGTTAATCCCCTATAATAACTATCCTAGTATTAAGGAGTACTAACTAGGTAGTTAATCTTTTATAATATTAAGGAACGGGATTAATATCTAGATATTTATTAAATTAACGGCCAGGTTTATTAAATTATGGCCTAGTTATAATATAGGAGTAGGTTAAGATAAAAGATAAAGGACGAAAGTTAGGGTAGGGCTAGCTATTATCTAAATAAGAGCTAGTGTACGGAGTACTTATTTATTTCTTATCCCGGTTATATTAAGATAGAAATAGGGAAACTAGCTTAAATCTAAGTTAGATCTAAAGTAGGTTAGGCTAGGCTAGGTTAGTAAGACTATATTATAATATTTATTAGAGAAGTAAAGAAATATTTAAAAAAAGATCGTTTAAAGAATTCGAGAGCTCGAAGAATTAAATAATAATAATAATAATAAAACTCTAGAGGAAGATTTAAAAAAAGGATAAAAATAAAAATAAAATATAATAAACTCTAAAGAATAACTTTAAATAATAAATTACCTCGATAATTTTAAAACCTAGTTTATTATATTAAAAGAAAAACCCGAAGAAAAGAAAAAAAAGAAAAAAAAAAATTCTAAAATTAATTATATTTATAATTATTATTACCTACGATATAAAGAGATATACTAGTTGGTATACGCGAGCGAATATTATAAATATTATTATAATAACTTAAGAGGTCGAAAATATATTATAAGACTAAGATATAATTATAATTAATAAAATAACTACGTTAGAGATAATTATTTATAATATTTAATTAAGAAAAAGGAGAACTAAATCTTCCCGGGCTACGATAAAAAATAATAATTATAATTACGAAATTAAATAAAATATAATAAAGAAACGAAATATTATAATTAGGACGAATAATACTACTATTTAACCGAAGATTACGAAAGATACTTCGAGTTTAAGGAGTATTATAAATTCTTATTTTTATCGGGAAAAGACTAATCCCTTATATTAAAAAGAAATATAAAGAGATTAATATATTAACCCTAGAATAATATCTATATTTAATTTTATATAGTATATATATACGGATACTAATAAGAGTTAACGAATATAAAGTCGTTATAATAATAGATTTAAGAATAACTAGTAATTTTATATTTTAAATAATAATTTAGGTAACTAGCCTATTAACTCGAGAAAAAAACAAATAATATAAACTTTAATTAACCGACGGGTCGAAGTTATTAATAAGAAGAATAAATAAAGAAATATTCCCGTTATTAATTATTATTTAATACTATTATAAGGAAATTATATTCGATATAATAGGAATAACTATTTATTATATTATTCTAAGGATACTTTAATTAAAGAAATATAATTTAATAATAAATTATAAAAAAGAAGTATTTATATTTTCGTATATTAAAGATATCGTTAATATAATATTTATATATTTATAGAGCATAATTATAAATAAGAAATTAAATTATAACCTAGTCGAAACTTATAGTACTTTATTTTCGAATAAATATAACTTTATATAAGGATCTAACTCGATATATATTAATTAAAGAAGTTAATAAAGCGAATAAATTAAGATTTCTAAAAGTAAAAACGAACTTCTTAATATCTCTAAAGAGTATTAATTATAAAAGTACTTCTTTTAAAAAAAGATAACTATAAAGGTATTATTTAAATATTAATTATAGGATTATAAAATTAAACTCGAACTAGGTAAATAATTAATATTTAGATTTATTTATACTTTATTAGAAAAAGAACTCGGAGTATTTCGCGGGTATATTAACGAGAATCTTAAGAAATTTTTTATTTAAGAATCTAAATTATTAATAAGTTATTTAATTCTTTTTATATCAAAAAAGAATAGAAGTCTATAATTATATATAGACTACCGAAAGTTAAACGATATTATAGTAAAGAATCGATACTCTTTATTAAATATTAACGAGTTATAGGATCGGTTTATAATAATAAAAATCTTTATATAACTAGATCTTCGAGGCGCGTATAATCTAATTTAAATAAAAAAAGGCGAGGAGTAGAAAACTACCTTTAAAATTAAATATAATTATTACGAATATTTAATAATACTCTTTGGATTTATTAATATATTAATAACTTACTAAATATTAATTAATAATATTATACGAGTATATTTAGATATAATAGTAATTATATACCTTGATAATATTTTAATCTACTCTACTAATAAAGAAGAATATATTTAATATATATAGGATATCCTAATTTATTTATTATTAACTAGACTTCTCTTTAAACTAAAGAAATACGAGTTTTATAAAAAATTAATTAAATTCCTTAAATTTATAGTTAATAATAAAGGTATTTATATAAGCCCTAAAAAGATTAGGAGTATTAAGGAATAATCTATATTATATAATATTAAGACGATATAAAGTTTCTTAGAATTTACGAACTTTAATAGAAGATTTATTAAAGACTACTTTAAGAAAATCTTATTATTAATAAATATTACGAAGAAAGATATTACTTTTTAATAAGGAAAAAAATAATAATGAATTTTTAAAGTATTTAAAAAGGCCTATAAAAAGCCGCCGGTATTATATTTCTTTCGAAGTAACGAATTAGTTTAAATCGAAACCGACGCTTTAGATTTAGTAATAGGCGCTTATATACTTTAATAAAAAGACGATAAATAGTACTCTATTATATATTATTTACGAAAGATATTATTAATAGAATAGAATTATAATATATATAATAAAGAATTACTAGTAGTAGTTTTAATATTAGAGTAATAAAAAGTTTATATAGAAAATTATTTAAACTTTATTATCTTTATAAATTATAAGAACCTTCTTAATTTTATTATAATAAAATAATTAAATGGAAGATAAGTTAAATAGTTAGAATTATTAAAATAATATAAATTTAAGATCTTCTATACTCTAGGGAAGAATAACGGTCGCGCCGATATATTTAATAAACGAGAAGACTATATAAAGGAAAAGAACGTAATTATATAATTAATCCTTATTTAGTAATAGGACGGATCGCTAGTCCTAGTATAATAACTAGTAGCGATACTATATATCTTTATTCCTAGGATTATTAATAATATTAAGAAGGGATATAAAAGCGATACTTTAATTAAAATACTAAGAAATTAATAATTATACATTAAACTATTAGAATATAATAAAAAAACCTATCTTCTTAAAGGATATTTCAAGGAAATTATTTATAATTATTATAATAATCTAGTATAAAGATACTCTAGAGTTATTAAAATTATAGAATTTATTTATAAAGAATACGACGCGCTAAAACTACAGTCGTAGGTCGAGAAGTATATTAAGGAATATATCGAATACTAGTAGAATAGATCTATAAGGTATATTAAATATAATTAAATCTAATTCGCTCTAGTATTAAAAATATCTTAGGATAATATTATAATAAATTTTATTATTAAATTACCGAGATTAAAAGACCCTATTATAGTAAAGGTCTTTAACTTTATTATAATAATTTATAATAAACTTAATAAATATATTATAATAATACTAATTAAAGAAATATATAAAATAGAATAAATCGCCTTCGTATTACTCGATTAATTAATTAAAGATTATAGGATACCTAAATTAATTACCTCTAATTAGAATAAATAATTCATTTCTAACTACTAAAAGGTATTTATTAATATTATTAGAACTAAATTACGAATATTAACCGCGTATTATTTATAGACGAATAGATAAATAGAGCGGATTAACTAGATAATAGAGACGTATTTACGATATTACGTTAATAAAAAGTAGAATAATTAAATAAAGTTAAGAATTATAGTTTAATTAATATTTAATAATAACTAGTTTAATATAATAAAATTTATACTATTCTTCGCGAATTATAGTAAATATATTAATATATTCCTTAAATCGAAATAAAGACTAAATACGTAAAAGGTTTTAATTTATATAGTTAATATAAGAGTATTATATTAAAATATATAAATCTAGATTAATTAAATAAATACTCGGACTAAAAAGAGAGTAAATAATAAGTTTCGTTTTAAAGGAAAATAATACGCGATAATTATTCGTTTATAAAATATTAATTGATTCCGCTTTTAAAGAACGGACTATTATGAAATAATACGTACTCAAGTACTAGTACTAGTGGAACGTAAACGTAATAATTACTCCCGCCGATTTATAGTTATTTGTTCCTAAGGTTATAATACCTTAAGTTAGTTTTCTTTATATAATACTTTAATAATTCTTTACTTTAAGGAAAATTAACTACTTTAGAATCTACCCGTAATATCTAGTTTATTTAATAATTAAAGGAAAATTTTCTATTTAAAAGAGATTAATATATAGAGTCTACCCGTAATATCTAGTTTATTTAAATTTTCGATTTAATAAAAACTAATTATTTTATAATATCCTAGAGCGCGAAAACTTTACTTTAAATAGGGTTTTTATATTAATTTAATATTATATATTCTTCTTCGAATAATTTAGTTTAAGACTCCGCGTTATTCTCTCTTTATATAATAAATTCGTTATCGTTACGTAAATGTAATATAGCGGGGAATCTCGTAGTTAAGATATCTATTACGTTATTAACGAGTCGTGTAAGTTTATTATTAAATTATTTATTATCTTTAAATTTATCGGCCGCTTCTATTATCTTATAGAACTAGTTTTATAATTTAGAATCTCGATTAGTATCTAAGGACGCGTATAGAGAACGTTATAACTTTTCGATATAGGACTACTCTACTAGACGCCTTTAATATTATAGAAAATATATATAAAAGTTATTAATTATTAAATATAGGTAAATAATTTTACCCTATACTCCGTTAAATTAATTAATTAATAAATTAATATAATTAGTTAAATATTCGTTATCGACCCGTAATTTATTTATATTATTTTATAGTAATTTATAACTCTTCTTTAATTACGTAAAGTTTTATAAAATAGACTTTTTCTTTAATTTATCCTCCGATAAAGATTTATATAGGACTCGGCCTTTCTCGACTTTATTCTACGATTTTTAATTTAGCGGGGTAGAGCCGGCTTTTTATTTATATTTCTCCTCGATTATAAACCCGTTTTTCGTAGATATTAACTTATTATTACTATTTACGACGATTAAATCGTCGGTAGTAATTACGGAGAATAGGAATAAATTTATAGTTTATTATTTTACCGGTATTTTTATACCTTTTTTTATAATTATTTTTATACTCCTCTTCTAAATATACTTCTTAATTTCGGCCTCCGTTTTTTAATATATTATCTTTATCTTAATATCGAACTCGCTTTATAAAATCTTAGAAGATTTATTTCTCTTTAGAGTAAAGAGTAGGAAAGGCTTTATAAGGGAGAAAGAATTATTATTAATTTTTTATTTCTTCTAAATCCTCGAACCTATATAATCCCGTAGAAGTTTACGCTTCGTCGTATTTAATAATTAAGTAGTATTTTATAAAGGCGAAAATTTAGGCTCGTTTAATAATATATTTATTATATTTCTTTCCTCGATTACTAACGGCGTCGAAGAAGGCGCGTATATTATATTCGATATTATTAAATTTCCTATTAATTATCTCTTCGTTTTTATTTCGTTATATAATTAATTTCTTATTCCGATAGAGTCCTAGTAAATTATTTTAGTCGTAGATTTTCTAGTAGTTTTTATTACTTTAAATTACGTCGGTAAAGGATTCTACGCTGCGGAATAGGGAAGGGAATTTTGACTTTTTCGAAAATCGAGGAAGAGAATTCAAAAAATTAGGACAAATATTAATACAAAAAAAATTCCCTTCCTTAAAGAAGGGAAGGGAATAAAGTTAAAAAGGCCGATTCCCTTCCCTGTTCCGCAGCGTAAAGGATTCGTTAATTCGTCGATTTATTTTAAATCCTTTAAGAATATACCGCCTACTTTCTTCTATTTCTAACTAGATATAGTTATTATAATAAACGCCTTCGCTAAAGTCGTTAGCCTTAGGGTTAATTCCTATTATAATATAGAAATATTCGCGACGGGTATAACGGTCTAGTCTAAATATTTATAATTATTTAATATATTATATCTATTATTTAAAGTAATCTTAATTAAGTTAGATTAATTTATTCCGAATAATCTCGCTTCTTTATTATTATATATTTAGGCGAACCTAAATATAATTATATATATAAATTTATTCGGATTCGTCTCCGACGTAATCTTCGCGGCGTATTCTTTATTCGTTTATTTAATTTATAAGTAATTCTTAGAGTAGAATATATATAATTACCGATTATATCGTGTTTTATAAAGAATATAGTTATATTTTACTACTACCTAGATTTATAGAAAGGAAAAATTATAATTAGTAGGTAGTTATATTATTATATTTTTTATTAACTTTTAATATAACTCGTTATAAAGAGGTACTATACGCTCGCTATTAGGGTTAGTTTATATTACTCGCGTATATATAATCGGGCTTATAACGACTAATTATTATATTATAGTATATTACGTAGAAAGCGTCGATAAAGGTATTTAATAAAGTACGATAAAAAAGAGTAAAAGATAATAATATTATTCTCTTTTATCGGGCCCGAAGATTTTATTATTTATAAATTAGGGTATTAAGGAATTCGCGGTAATTTATTATATCTTTAATTAATTTATTTCTAGCGCGATAATATTATTAAAAGACCCTACTCTCCCTAAGTCTCAATCGGGTAACTAGTATAGGCTTTTATACTATATTTTATATCTAGTTTAACGATATTATTATTAATAAATAAAAGACGTTTAAGAGTTATTTATCCTTTTCGCTCTATTTAATATTCGCGTACCGATATTAAATTATATTTCTAGTTATATTCGTTTATTAGGTTTTTTGCGTTTTAAAAATCTTTCTTTTTATACTATTTACTCTAGTATAATCCTTATCCTTTTTATTTAACTAAATATTTAGTTACTAATTTTTTTCTTCGACTAGGAAGTTTTTTAACTCTTTTATTAAAGAGGCGTTTTATTTTATAATAGTCTTTCGTACCTTCGGGATTATTATTAATAATAGGGTTTTATTTTATTTCTTTAAGGCGGTAATATAAATCCTCTTCCCTAAATATTAACTTTAAAGTAGTTATAAATACTATTAAATAAATAAATATCGTCGGCGGTAGTTTAAATTTATAAATTAAATTTCTATAATATCTAAAAATTTAAAAAAGTCTAGTTCTTTAGTTAGATAATTTATGATTTTTTAAATTAAGAAGGTAGTAGTTATTATATAATTTAAAGAAAATTATTTCTCTAATCTTTATTATTAAGGGCGTCTATTTATTATTATAACGAAACTTAGTATTAATTACCGCGAATAAAATTACGTCGGTTACTTCTTTATAGTTAGTTTTCTTTATATTAATTAAATTTATCTACTTTACCGAATTACTTAAAAGCGAAATATTATCGTTTAATTTTATTCTATAAATAATTTCGTTAAGGGAAAGCGTTATAATTAAGTTTAAAAAATTATTTAATATAGTTTATAATATAACGGCGAAATCGATTTATTAGGCGTTTAGGAAATAGGTTAAATAAAACCTTAATATAGTTTGTATAGTCTAATTTATTCGTTTCGACTATCCATTTAACTATAAGTAATATATTATTAATATTATAAATTTTAATTCTAAGATTTTAAAAATAACTTTTTATAAAGTTAAAAGAAATTTAAGATTTTTATTAGAAATAATAACTTTAAAGACTCCCTAGTTAATTAATATAAATAATAGTATATTAATTTATTTTTCGGTAGACTATATATTTTTCCCCGAAACGGTAGTAACTTTCTTCGAGAATTTATAAATTATTATTAATAAAGTATTATATCCGTTTTATAGTAAAGGAAGCCCTATAATAAAGTTAATAATAATATAATAATAGTTTTCGAGATTATTAGAATTGGTTTTATAATATTATATAGGGTATAATACTTTATTTAATTAAACTAGTAGAGCGAATAATATAAAATATATCGTTTTAGTCTCTTTATAAAATATCTTATATACTAGCCGGCCACGATCTATTTATACATTCTATAAAAACTAGTATAACTACGTTTATTATATACTAGCTTAACGATTTTTTATTCTATAAATTTCGGGATATAAAATTATTCTTTATCGTTATACTAGTCTTTATATTAATTAAGAAAATCTCGGAGTAAGAAAGAAATATTCGGACCGAGAATATTCTTATTTTTTATAATACCGAGGTTCTTTTTTTCGAGCCTATCCTTTTTATTTATAAAGAAAATATATATTTTAAATTACTTCTTATCTTTAATATAAATATACTCTAATTTTTATTTATAGTTAGTAGATATCTATATTAATATTATATAGAAAGTTAAAACTTCGTTAAATATCTTAAGAGTATTTACGTTAATATTTTTATTTCCTTTCTAAATCAGCCGCGATAATATATTAAATACGATATTTTATTTTCTAGAATACTATCGAATATCGAGGTTATATTACGACGTATATTAAGAAGTTTATACTAGTCGTAGATTTATTCTATCCGAAGAAAACGATAATAATATTATTTATTTCGTAATATCGATAGTCGCGGAATAATTAGTAAAAATAATTATTTTCTTTATTAGTAATTAAATTAGAAGATAAAGGATTTTCTTTAAAATTTATATTAACCCCGTTATTTTAAATTCCGTAGGCTAGTATTATACCTTAATAAAGTTAAATAATTAAAAGAGGAAAAGAATTAATTAGATATTTATTTAAAGAAATAAATTACTTTAAGGATTATTCTTTATATAATATATTATCGTATTAATCCCGTAAAATTTAGAGGTATCGATATTAATATATAATTAATATATTATATCCCGATAATAAAGATATATTTCGGAAGTAAATATTTTTTATAATAGTTTAAATAATATTAATTCTTCCTCGGTAGGGATAAATTAAACTTTTTTAGAATAAATCTTTTATATATTCTTATTTTAGGAAGGAGAAGTCTTTAATAATTAAATTTTCTACTTTTATAATAACTCCGAAATTTAGGCGAAGTATTTAATATTATTTTTAAATTAATTCATTATATTTATATATATTTTTAAGGCTTATAATATATCTAGAAAACGAATATTCTTAATTATTATAACTTTTTCCTCGGTAATTATTATACCTAGACTATTAATCTTTTAATTTAAAAGAGTAACGGAAGAGTATATTAAAAAGGATTTTTTTAATTTAAAAGAAACTTTAAGATTTATAAATAATATAAAAACTATCGCTAAATATTTAAAATATTTTATATAAGAGTGTAAAATAATAATAATATCGTCGATATAATATTTTATAAATTCTTTATATAGATATAAAAAGTTATTTATTTTTCTTTATATATAGGGTACGGAACCCTTTTAACTTATTATTACAATATTATAATATTTAGAGCGACGGTAAAAGACGATAATAAATTTATAATAATCGTCTCTTTTAATTATAAAGAGATGGAATTAACCGCTATAATTAATAATATTAATATACGTATATCCTTATATTAGGGAAACGATATCGTTTTATAATAAGAGGGGATAATTATCTAGAATAATAATTTTATTTAAATTACGGATATTTATTACTATCTTTTCTTTATATACCGGAGTTTTTTTAGGCCCTTTATATACGGTTTTCTAAACTACGAATACTAGGAAAACGAAAGGGAATAGTTTTATAAACTAAAATATCTTTCTTTATTAATATATTTTATTAAACTTTTTATTAATTAAAACTTTAGTATCGAGGTTTAAAAGATAAATTTTATATCTAAACTTTATATCCGACGATTATTAATTAATAATAAACGGAATAAATAATTATACCGATTTAAATAGATTAATAATATCCCTAGTATCTTTTTATATACGAGGGTATTCTTCTATAATCTATTTAATTGCGGTAATATCTTCGTTATTACTATAAATAATAATCCTATTTAATAGTTTCGTTTTTATTAAATAATCGACTTCGGTTTTAAAGATTAGTCTTAGATTATATAAATTAATTAACTATAAAACGGATATATCTTTAGGATATATTTTCGTTATAAAAGAATAATTATTAAAGTCGATAAAATAGGCCTCTTCTACTTTGTACTCGACGATTAAATTAATATATTAACGGCTAGGGATAATAAAGGGTATATTTTTATTATTCTTAATATTAATAAAGCTAATTTCGGCGTCGACGAAGTAAATATAAATACTATTCATTTATAATTTAAAAAGGAAATTCTTATTTAGTAATTAAAACTTTTCTTTAAATAAAACTATAATTATAATTATAGTTTTTATTAGAATTATTTAGCGGCGTTCCGTCCTAATGATATAACGAATTCTAATATTATCCCTAGCTATAGATTAGATTAGTACCGAGATATTATTATAAATATTGAAAAGAATTTAATTACGTAGTAAATCGATAATAACTCTTTCCGGCCTAAAGATATTTATATTTATAAATATATTAACTTTAAGATTATCTACTATATAGAAATCTCTAGTGATTCTTATTATAATTTTAATATTATTCTTTATCTTTCCGTTTATATAAAAAATTAAAGAAGTTTATTCTACCGTCAAATAATAGTTCGGCCCGATTCCTTATAAAGTAATAAATTTATCGTAGGTCTTTATCTAAGATTCGGGCGCTCTACTTTTTAAAAATATATAATCGATTATATTTATTAAGTATCCTGTATCTAGGTATCCTAGTTCGCGGGCGGTATTAATAAAAAATTAATTTAACTATTAAAATAATATTAGAATTAAAAAACTATATTATTTTTTAATAATAAAGAAATTATAGATTTAATAATTATTTTATTCGTCGGTTAAATAGTAATAAAAATACTTAAAGAATACACGGGAGTAATAGATTTAGAGTTTTTTTATATTATAATTTTACGGCGGTATAACTTTTCTTTCAAATATATATAGAGAAGATTATTTAATATAAAGCCCGTTTTATAATTTTTATAAATAGAATATTAATTTATCTTCTTTATAGAAGTATAATATACGATTAAAGTAAACCTGATATTGATTTTATTTTTAGGGTCTTACTTTCTATTTAAAATTATTTTTTAAATATTATAAAAACTCTTATTAACGCCGGTGTAATAAATATAATAATTTTTAGACGGAGCTCTAGGTACTCCGAAATAACCTTCGCTAATTTTAATAATATTATAATTATTATTTTTAAATTCGAGATTATTAAAATATAGTTCACCGAAATAGGCCGGTTATATTTATAGTTAATTACCGAAACTAGTATACGGTTTTAATAGGTAGTATAGACGCGCTTTATAGTTCTTATAATTTCGGTTCCTAGAGAACAAATTCTAGTTAAATTACACGTTTCTAATAGTAATTATAAAGGGTTATTTCGGAGCTAGAAAAGTATTTTTTATTAAATCCTATCCTATAAATTTAGGAACTTATTATTATTATTATTACTATATAGTTTATTAATTTTATATATAAACTCGTTATTTATAAAATTAGAAAAAAGGAAAAGCGGGAGTAGTTATTTATTAATATTTATATAGATATTAAAAAGACTAGAAAGAATTAACCGCCGTATATTATAAAGATTAAAAAGTCCTAGAGTTATAAGAATTTATTCCTATATTTATAAACCTCTATATTTAGAAAGACCGATATTAATTTTATTATTAAAAATAATAAAATAGAGAATTATATCTACCTTATTATTATTATAGTTAAGATTTATCCTTAAGTTTATTTTCTTTTTCTCGCTCTTTATCTTTAATTTCTTTATAGTATTCCTTTTAATCCTCTTTCTCCTTCTATAGTTATATATAATACTATATCTCTTTTCGGCTCTTTAGTTATTTAATAAATTATTTAATCGAGGTATCGTTTATAAAAGAAAGTATAATAGCCTAGAAATTAATATTTAAATAATTTTAAACCTATATAACCTATATATACTCTTCTATAATTCTAGCCTAAACGGTAAATTTAATTATATTCTAGATATAAATAGGTAAGTTTACTTATTTAGAAATATCTTTTAAAGTATAAAATTACCGACTAAATTCCTTTAATATAATAAATATCGTAATTTTAAAATACTTTTAGAGGTATATAATTTAGTATTATAAATTATTTAGAAATTATATTATTACGTCTTTTTTATCCTATAATAGAATATTAAATTATTAATTCGCTACGACTCCCCTAAAATAATTATTTAGATTTTTTTTAATAACTTTATCGCTCTTTATTACTACGAAATTTTAAACTCGATTATAAAATATATAAACCTCCTTAAATATTAGTTTTTTAAGGTTCGGAATAATATTACTAGTACTTTAAAACTCTAGATAATCGGGATAAAAAAATCTTAATTCGCTAGTATAGAAACTTCTAGATTATTATCTTTACCCTATTTCGCCGAGAGGTCTTTATTATCCTTTAGGCCCTAATAAACTTCTAAATCCTCGACTCTTTAAAATAATCTAAACTATATTTAGTACTATAACGCGGATTATTTAAATTATAATATTATAAAGAGTTAAATTAATATTAAGAGGAGATAGTAATATTTTATTTCTCTTTTATTTATAGAGATAATCCTATTTAACTTAATAATTAAATAGAGGATTTAAAGGAGGGAATTAATTTCTTTTATTATTTCTATAAAGTTTTAACCTTAAAGAGCTAGACTATCCTCTATTATTTAATATATTTAATTTCTTCTAGAAAAGAATTCTTTAAACTATATTATCCGCGGTAAAAATAGAGTCTAAGAGAAAAAAAGAAAGTTTTAATTTCCTAGAAATAATATTATTAACTTCTAAAGAACTAGATCTTATAAGAAAAAATAAAGGCGATAATAAAATAAAAGAAAAATAACTTTTACTTCTCTTTTTAGATTAAAATAATTAAAGATTAAAGATTTCGTTTACCTCGGAAGGTATACTCCTATATTTCTAATCTTTAAAATATATTAAATCGACGTAATATTTTTTTTTTAATAAAAGATATTAAAGTTTTTATTAATACTAGAGAGTATATTTATAAAAGTAGGAAAATAAAAATATTTTATACTATTTCTTCTTTTTAGACTTTAACTAAAATTAAGCGACTTCTTTTTATATAAAGTTAATTACCTTTAAATATATCTATTAATAATTCGTAAATATCGACGATAGAAAGAATAACTTAACGATAAATTTTATTAATATATTTTTAATACTACTCGATGTATTTCTTTAAAAACGAACGTAATTAAAAAGTTAATACGATAATAAGATTCGATAAATACGGTTTTTCTACTTTTTTTTAATTTATATAATAAGATTTAAAGAAAGTAAAAATCGTTTATAGAGAAAATAATAAAACTCCTCACTTATATAAATAAATTATTTATATAGCGACTACATTTTAGAAAAGAAAAAGTTTTTTAATAAGAATTTTTCTTTTTTCTCGACGTAGAAAAAGTAAAAGTAAAGATTTAGGTATTAAAGGAATTATTTTTAATAAATAAATTAATATCCGTAGAGAAGATCGTTAATCTTACTCTAATTTTAAACGGGGTTAATAATACTTCTCTATTTCGAGAAATATATAAACCTCGGATTTATAAGAAAACGAATAACGTAATTATATAATATTAATAAATTTTCTTAACGAATAATTAACTAATTTATTAAGGGAAAGAATATCTAGGTATATATTATAATTTATATAGAACTAAGAGTTACGTTTAACTTTAATACTATTAAATTAAAAAAATATAGAATATAAATAATAGTATATAACTAGTCGATATAGAGTATTCTCTATAAATAAAGGTATAAATTATAAATTCCTTATAACCGTAATTTAATTTAGAGTAAAATACTAGAATTAAGAGGATTTAATACTATCTAAATATAAATAACCGATAATAGTTAAAATATATATGAAAATAATTCCTTTAGGCCGAAATAAAAAGGACTCGACTATTTCTATTTAAAGAAAAATAGTATAGATAATAATTTAGAGTTTTAGTAAACGAGACTAGTAGAGGACTAGTATTATAGCGAGATAATTAATTATTTATAAAGACTAGTAGCTAGTCTAATTTTACTATAAAAGTAGAATAAAATTATATCGTTATTATTAACTAGTAAATTTCGTTCTAAAGGAAAATAATACGCGATAATTATTCGTTTATAAAATATTAATTAATTCCGCTCTTAAAGAACGGATTATTATAAAATAAAACGTATTAAAATACTAGTACTAGTAGAATATAAATATACTAATAAATAAATATTGAAAAAAGTATTTTTAATTAAAAAAGGAGGATAAAATATATATTTTAATAAAAAATATAAAGAGTAAAAAACTAAATAAGAAACTAGACTAGATTAAAATCGGACTATTTTCAATTAAGAAAAATAAAGAATTAATTAACTATAAATTAAATCTTCTAACCGACGCTAAAGTATATTTAATATTTTATATCTCTTTATTAGAGTTAGTAAATTCTATAATATCTTTATAAAAGACCTTTTATTTTTATATAAAAAAAGAGATAAAATTCGAGGTCGAGAGAATCCTAGAATTCGACTATACGAGTTAGAAATACCTTATTAAATAGAAAGAGTATAACGAGGTAGAAAATATATAGGAATATAAAACTAACTTTATAAATTATCGATAACTCTTTATAGAGTTCTATTAACGTTAAAAGGAAAATAAATAATATTTAATTAATTAAAATTAAAGAATAACTCGAAGAGCTCGGATAAAATATTAAATAAAAAGTTATTAGAATTAATAATATTAACGGTATTAATTACTTATTTATTTTATTCTAGTTCTTTAATAATTTAAAATTCCTATTTTATTAATTTTTCCTTCTCTACTTTTACTTTATTATATTAAAACTATAAATAAATAAGTTTCGCCTACGTCACTTTTATTTTAAATTATAAATCCTTTTTTATTTTTTCTATATAATATATCTCTTTCGGCGATATTATAAAGTTATATTTCCTATTATTATATATATACCGAGTATACCGGTTTAATTTAAAACTCATTTTATAATCTTTAAAACTCGATACGTAATTTTTATATAAATATATAATTATAATAAAAAGAGTTAAAGTAAACTCCTTATAATGAATAATAAGAGATTTAAATTTCTCGATTCGATAGGGAGATATTAAAAAGAATAATTTAATTTCCGAGGATATAAGTCGAGAGGAGGGAGTTAATATTATAATTTTAATATAAAATTAACTAAACTAACGATAAAAATAACTATAATTATAATTATAATATTAACCGAGCGACTATTTATAATAACTCTTAATCGCTATATTATTATAAAAAATTATAAAAGTCTTAATATAGTTTCTTTCTATTATATAAATAATATATTTTTAAATAAGTAGAAGCTTCGTATTTAACTTCCTTTAAAACTTTTAATTATAAATTCTAAATATAAATATTTATTAAATCCTTAATTAAGATTATTAATTTTATTTAATTTTATTTTATATTAATACGAAGTTTATTATTCTTTAATCTTTAATACTTCTTTCTACGAGTATTAATCTAGGTCCTATCGACGTTATATTAAAATATTAAATAGAGAGTTTTAATACTTCCCTAGTATAATTAAATTAACTATATTAATTAAAATAAAAATAAATATTAATTTCGCGATCTATATATCCTAGCCCTATATTATAGTATTATCGTTTATTATTATTTTACCCTAAATATATATAGCGCTAGAGGAGAGTAACGAGCTAAAAATATTATTTTATATAGATTTATAGTAGCGGATTATAAAGTTAATATAAAAATCGTATTTCTCGATAATTCGGGGTTCGGATAATATATTTTAAAAAATAGAATACTCTTCGTTATAATAATCGATAACTTTATATATTTATAATAAATAGGTATAATTAAGAAAATTCTATAATTTATTATAATCTACTAGTATTTAATATATATTTTATAAATATTTAAAATAATTAAATAAATAATTAAAGATAAATAGATAAAAGAGAGAGATATTTATATAATAATAAATAGTATTGAATTCGGGGCGTAGGCGTAAACTAGAGGTTAATATATTTAATAAAAATATATAGAGGGGTAAGAAAATATTTCGAGGATAAATAATAAATCGTATATAAATATAAAGAAATAACGAGGTTAAGGAATCAAGATCTAGATATTATTAATATATTTATATACGAAATACTAGTAGGGCCGTAGAGTATTTAACTAGTAGACCTATTTCTAATAATAATATTTACTTTCATGTACCCATTAGCTACTTGGGCGAGATTCGTTTTAGTATACCGTAGGAACGCGCGGAGAGAGTTGCGTGGGAAAGCTATATGTCACAGTTCAAGTGCCTATAGGTGAGATAATAACGTCGTAAGGGTTAAGGAGCACATAGAAGAGGCAATCCCATCTTGGTTGGTGAATCAATTTATGGTCTGCTTGCCAGTCGTGAGACGTAGGGGAGGAAGCCATAACCCTAACCCTAAGGTGATGAGAGGTGTTAATTAGCTTGCTCTCTTGCACAACCTCAGATACATATGGCTTCGAAGATGGCTTCGAGACGGGGTGTAAAAGTGACCAGTGTATCTGTAATTCTGCTTCAAATCCGAGGTCCAATCCATGACCGCATTCGAGCCGCTCGAAGCCTGCTCCAGTACAGTAAAGCTCACATATTGATCTCCAGCATTCTCTTTCCGTTGGGTGTACCTAGGTTATACAGATAAGATGCAGCATCCGTTCAAGCTTGACAGGGAGCACGCTTTTTATTTTTGGAAAATCACATGACAACTTGCAGGTCGGAATTCACATCGCGATCCGTGAAGAACACGAGTACGCCGCACCGCGTCATTGACAGTGCACTTGTATGATCTATATTCATACACCTTAAAACACTCATATTCAGTACCTCAAATTCTTCTCTTCTTACTTCAAGCCGAAGACTTCTCATTTCCTCCACTAACAGCAAGTCTCCTCCCCACCCAAACCTTCACGCATAAACCTTACAGACAGACTATCAAAATAATGGCGGACACTCTTGATAGAGCTGGAATGGAGTGGGACACGGGGAGCACTAATGATGATGATCGTGTTTTACACACAACCGATGTATCCAGTCAATCTCCCAGTGCTCCAGTTGATCACCTGTCGAAGAAAAAGAGATTGAAACAGAAAGCGAAAGTACTACTACATGTCAGCCCAAAACATTCGGAGAATGTCGAGTCGGTCGATCCTGTGACCCTCGCGCCCACGCCAAAGGCAGCTGCGATGCCCTATCGTCTGGGCACTGATTCCCCAATGGAAGGACTGGATGGGCTCAAAGACTTCTGCCATCAACCTGTAGAGACCATCAAAGCCAAAGCAGGAAGAAGAAGCAACAGAGAGCTCGCAGCAAATTTAGTTACTCAAGAAGTCACGCACGCACATGATGTGGAGCTTGTCCACGCTCAAGATCACTTGGCGTCGGCAAAAACGGAGAAAGAGAGGTTATCTGCATGTTCCGATTTGGAGGCACTGAAGAAAGCCAGACAAGACATGTTCGTAAGATGGACTATGGACCGCCATGTTTCAAAGATTAGGAAACTCGAAAGGAAACCCATTCCTCACCAGGCCATGGGAGAGTTTATCATTAAAGATAAACCTGGAAAAGACAAGATGAACTGGAGAGGCTATGGCCATCACGTGCGTATATCAAGCCGATACTCTGTTATTGTATAGCCGCTAATCAGTGCTTGACACATTGCAGCTAGTCCTTCAATATTCCGAAAAATATGGCGGTCAGTATATCGGCTCATTTGCCGAGCCGCCTCCAGCATCACAAGAGACTGTCAGTGCCAGTATCGAAAGGCTCATAGTTGCAACTACGCCTTGGCAGCAAGGCATCATGAATATCCGACGCATCTACAGGTGGGAAAGTACCAAAGAGACCTCGACGTATCTCGCCATTTTCCTCTTCTTATGGGCAGTCAACCTAGTCTCTCCAGCAATTGTAGGTCGAATTCTTCCATACAAGCATGTTCATACTTGGGCGTGGACGGCTAATGATGTCTCAGTTCCTCGCAATCATCGTACAAGTCTTACGCCGTCGACGTAACGCTCAGACGGTTGAGAAGCTCCGTGGAGACATCATGCGTACAGAGGACCCTACGGTGACCGCTGCCACTCTGACGGAGCAAATTGAGAAACGAGGCGAACATGGATGGATCGAACCATTGATAGAGGCAATGGGTACCTGGATGTTGATGCAGCTAGGAGACATGGCCAGCCTTCTTGAGGTGATACTTAAGTACGTTCCTACCCACATGAACCCACACGACAGTGCACATAATCTCGCACTTCATCGTCCTGCCCTTTCCGAGAAGATTTGACAAGAGCCTTCCAGCTTCTACGAATGGCGCCAGCCCGTCCGCACCGCCTGTACACTCAGCGTCTTCGCAGCATTCTTTCTAGCATTCTCTCTTACTCCCGTCTGGCTGCTAGTGAAGACCATCACTCTTTCTGCTGGCCTAGTTTTCTTCGGTTTGTCTCCCATTGGGAGTCGGTACCCCGACTACAGACTGTTAGCTTCGCCCGCGAAGTGGCTCTTCTGGAATATTCCGAATCATGGTGAGTTTTCCGCTTTTATCTTACTGTATCTGAGATGATACAAGCAGCGTGTGATTGACTGGCGCACGTATAGCCGAATGGGCCATTGCACGCCTTCAAGTCGAGGCTCTCCGTCAGAAAAGCACTGCCGATCCTGGCAAAAAGCGCGAGGGACTGCAAGAGTTGAAAAAGGCTCCTAGCCTTCCCAGAGACCGTGAACCTAGCAGCGACCCAACATGGGCGGCAGACACGGAGTCGGTAGTGTCAAAACACGGATCCTACATGTGCACAGACGGGAAACGTTCCGGCAGACTGCACGTGACCTCTGTGGGAGTGCGTTTCGAGACGGCCCTAGGCTTCAGGAATCAGTGGGAAATGAGATATGAGAACATGAATCGTGTCGAAAAGGTTGGCACCCGCAATTCTCCATCTCAACCTCTGATACGTCCTCTCACCTTTGCGCATGCTAACTGCAACACACCTTCCAACAGATCAATCGAATCGTCAAAGTCGGCTCCGGCCAAGATCTACTGTTCATCAATGCGGAAGATCAGTCTTTCACAGTATTTGATGTGGCGAATAGGAATGAAGTTTTCACACAGATTATTGGGTATAGCAGTGTTCAATGGCAGGTCGTAGGGTAGTCTCTCGAGACTATATCTCCGTCGAGAGTAAACTCACCAAAGTACTGACTCGAAATTATCAGTACGATATTAAGATAATACTTCCGAACATTAGCGTGATTTTCATCGGTCTCTCGGGGATCGGAAGGGGTCCGTCCAATTTGATTGCCAAATCTCTTGTCATGTATGCTCTACCTTCATGCAGAACACATATTATAAAGTGTAGTATTCCAGTGAAAGCATTTTCCACCCATTTCGAAAGAAAGCACAGATCCCCTACCATCGCACGTGACATGAATGCAGTAGTCAGGTTGCATTGGGGGGAAGCACAGATAGCGAGAAGCGCTCTTTGAGAAGCTACAAGATGTCAGGCCTACAATAGGGATTGCCAACAGGCACAAAGACCCTCGCAGCATGTCAGTCATCCATCGTGCTAGCGATGCCGGGTACTTTTTCGAATTTCGTTCAGTCTCGGTCAATGGCGCTTTCGATGTCTTGCGGATCTCCTGCAGCATTGGTGGGTGTAGAGCTTTATGAGAAGCTTGCATCGCGTTATGAGTCGTGGTCGAGGTCGAAGTGTGATGGTTTTGCTGGCTGGATCTTCTATTTGTGGTTGAGGAGCTGGATCACGTTTTGGAGTAGTTGGGGGGTTTCAGGGGCACAGACCGAGTGAGGAGAGCGTTGACATGGGAGGAATACGTACAAAGCTAAGGTACGCGTTTAGAATTTAAGCTGGGTACCTACGAGATGTTGGTTCCTAGCAGGGCTTTACTGAGGTCCATAAGATCAGAATTTTCAGGCATCTTCTATTGTTCGCATATAGTGTCTTCGGAAACTCCACAGGGGTACTTTGCAAAGTAATTATACGTCTTAGAGAGTCTACTATATCTATATGCACTCTCTTAGCCAGAACGTTCGTCTACGGGATCGGCTCTCCCTTCGAGTGCTCACCTACCCCCTAACCAAGCAAATTCAATTTCCTAATCGAGAAGAAGTATTCAGCTTACATCAAGAAAGATTCAGGGAAATCAATGGCATGAGTAATTACTTTTCATTCAATTATGGTGCTAGCTACCACCTGCTATCAATTAAGGCGTATAACTCGCTAAGCTAGATTTCTCCCTCCCTTTATCATTCTATGATCAATTGATCTCAATAAGACCCGGCCTATACAGCGTAGCCGCAGCAACCTTATCATTCGTCATAAACGTCTTACCAGTGCAGTTGACCAACGCAGCAATGGTCAATCTATTCGTAAATCTCGCGGCGGACTCAAACGGGAAACTGGCTATGAAATGTGATATACCAGTAATGGACGTCGCAGTCGAGATTGGAACCGAGACTGGCAGATTTTGACCGGAGAGGTAAATAATCTTATTAGTCTCTAGTGCCACAGCGCCGGGTACTGTAAACTCTAGTATTATAGTTATAGTCTCGGGCGTCGTAATAATAGTTAAGGATCCAAAAATAATTAAGTTAACCTTCGATAGAGGCTAGGGGCATGATCCTAGTACGATAAATATCTAGAGCGCAGTAAAGGTAAAGCTAGGCGATCCACCCATTAAGAAGAGCGTAACCGAGGGTGTCTTTTTCTATATAAAGCGGTAGAAACCGACTTATTCGCCTTCCTAAATAGGTAAAGACAGAGCCGAAAAGAGGGACGAGGGGTATCTCGTTATTTATATCGGCGGCGAACTTGATAACTTAGGCTTCGGGTAGGGTATCGAGAATAATATTAACGAAAATTTAGGCGAGGGCGACTATTTAGGTAAAATTTATAACTAGGAACTAGTATTCGCAGGGCTAAATTACGAGTTAACTAGTATTTATTTACTTTCTTTCACTAGCGTAAAATTAAATTTTAATTCTAGTAACTAGTACTACTAGTTAATTAATAACTACCCTCTAATTTTTTAAGACCGGACTTTTTTTATTTTATATTTACTTCGGAAACTTTATAATTTTAAAAAACAACTTTCGTATTCTTTATAAAAATTAATAATTTTAAATTATAAATCGTTTTTAAATTTCGTTCTTTATTAAAAATTTTAATATTATAAAAACTAAATTTATATATAAAAATTAAATATTTTATATTAATATATTATATACGTAACTCCCGACGTAGATTTATTCTTAATTATATATTTTAAGTTAGTCGCTTTTTAATAGAATTTCCCCGAAAACGAATTAAAAACCTCTCTACTACTTCGACTACTAATAAAAAAATCTAAATTTAAATTTTTATCGGTGTTAAAATACGTCGGTATCTCGCGTCGAATATAAAAATATTTTAAATTTTAAAACTTTATTATAAATAAATAATTATCGGTATTTAATTATAATTTATATAAATTATCGCTTTTTAGTTTATAATATTCTATTATACTTTTAAATTAAGGAATATTAATAGTTATTAATAATTATAATTTACGCTATAGAAACTTTATTTTTAGGATTTACCCGGTTCCGAGTATAGACCTCCTGTAGAGGAATACCCCTAGGCGCTAAGATTCCGACTAAGTAGGGGGGCTGCACCGGAGACAAGCGCTTATAAGGATACCGTTAACGCCTACGGCGTGGAGTTTCTTTTACTAGAATAGCAGTCAGTAAGGCGCAAAAGGTAATACAGGAGGCGATGATATTTATGTTTACGACAGCGGTAAGCGAGTCGATCACGTATATGTAGTCCAATAGCGCGATAGCTACCGAATCGTAGCCAGTAATATTATTAGTAACGTTCGCGAGTAGCTCGGTGAAGTATACGACTTCGAAGATCTTATTAAATGCGAGGAGCTACAGGGTAGTAATTCCAGTGCTCTTCAGACTTATAGGGAGCGGCGTATTAGGGAGTGAGCCTTAAGCTTCCTTCTCGATCTGGGCGAGCTGGGTGGGATTAGGAGTAGGGAAACCATCTAGTAGTGGGAATTTGAATGGCGCCGCCGCGACGCTAGCCACCGCGGCAGATAGAGTGAGGATTAAGGTGAAATGCATAATGAGAGGCGCGACTTAAGGTTGGCTTGAAGCTTGGGAACGATAATGAGATGGCTTGTTTGGGGGGAAAATGGGAGAGACACGAGAGCTGAAGGTGAAAACAAAAGGCAAAGCAAAGACAATAAAAGACGCGTCCAGGTCAGGCAACAATGGGCGATGTCATACGGAACTGCGGTTTCATTCTCGGTCTTCTGCTTGCAATAGTTACGGGAATATCATCCTTCACAGGAAGCTGTTTGGCCCTGGGAATTGTGAAAGTGAAATCCTCAATGGTAGCCGGACATCCGCTAGGGCAGATCTACCCCGCAATGACATACAGGGCTAAGCCCAAAGCAAGCTGCCCAAGCTCTCGGCTATCGAGTGGCCCGCTCTGTAAGGCAGTGCCTTTTCGTAAACAGGTTAGAAGGTAGCGCTAGCGCAAGCGAGTTACCCTCTTGAGCCTGCGTCTAGACAATTTGGGCATCTTCGACCACAATGCGTAGGTTGCCCCTTGCTGTCAGCTGAGCAAGCTGACAGGGGGTGGCTAAGTGCTGAGCCGTCTCCTGAATCTTCTGCTAATCACTGGTATCAGAACCTAGTACGTTTCACTTGAACGGAATCTTTGACGGTGACTAATCATCCACAAAGGCCAACACAACACGCAATCATCATTCAAGATGTGCGGAACATTGCGTCGCTAGCATCGTCCCGCCTGGGGGAACAACGATCTGAAAGCAGAATTTGGTGTTTTAGCACTTGCTTTCCGATGACACCTTTCTCCTCCAGTTTCGCGGCAATGCTCTGCTTCCGCCGCTTTGTCATCCCACTGAGCCCTTTCGTCTCCGCTGCTTAAGGGATCATTCTCGATGTCATGGAAACCTTCGTCGATTGACTCGTGGATTTGTGGACAAGCTGTCAAGAGGCAGGAATTACGACGCGGAGCAGTGGTATGTGGTGTTGAGCTCTTTCGATACAGGGTGGAACTTCCAGAAGGAGATGACCTATTAGTAACCGTGCGGGCACCTCTCGGGGGGACGTCTCGAACCATCTGAAAAGGACGCACAGTAAGACGTTAGTGAAGTTGAAAAAATGCCCTTGTTGGCTAGTAGCAGTGGCTGGAGGCCTTGAAACACGGGACTGTTGGTTGGAATTGTTGGTGGCGTGAATGCTAGTACTATCGACCCGACGCTAAAGGGTCTGTAGACTGAATGCCTTCTCATTTCTTCACGGCTTGATACTCACCTTCATTCGCCCGTTAGCCCTCTACGACCTCCTCTTTCCAATGGCTACCTTCCTCTCCAACCATGACGTCGACTTCGGCAGCCTCGTCGCCCAGCACCCTCGACTTCCTCTCGACCCACACATCCCCAAAGTCGCACACGTTCGTGTCCCCTAAGCACTGTGTTCTCACACCATCCACATCGCGAACTAACACAATTCCACCACAGATCATCCACAGCCAGCTACACGAACTCCAATGGGTCCACTACGCCGCGGTCCAATCAGCCCTCCAAAACCTCGCCGTCAACAAAGTCAAGATATGGGTCCCGGAGAACGAACAGCTGCCCGGCGAAATGTGGCAGCGCATCGCCAGGCTACCGAACGTAATCATACAGCGGGTCCCCATGCCAAATTCCGTCTGGGGCATCAGCGCAACACACCCGGCGCACCAATCAGATCTGGCAAGAATCAGGATTCTGTGGGAAGAGGGGGGGATTTACGTGGACACAGACATTGTCGCCCTGAAGTCCTCTGACGACATCATCTTCCACTCCAGAACAAAATCCACAGTCATGCCCCTACAATCCGCCCATTTCGGACGCAAGTCCATCAACGCGCTGATCATGTCAAAATCGCACTCCCCCTTCCTCGCGCGCTGGATGGAGAAGTACAAAAAGTTCGAAATGGGCGAATGGGATCACATATCCTGCTGGACCGTGACGGAAATGTACGATGCAGGCGAGCCTGATCTGCAACTCTTGGATGACAAGGCGTGGATGTATCCGATGCCGATCCGTTTGGACGACCTAGACGCGCGGACGGATCCGAATTTGGCGACAGCGTGGCTGGGGAAGAGTTGGTTCGACATTGATGAGAGCTATGGGCTGCATTTCTGGAAATGGAAGAGGGGCTTTAGTGGAAAGCCGTTTCCGCTGGAAATTACGCCGGAGGCGGTGAGGACTATTGATACGCCGCTGTTCTGCCGCATGAGAAAGCTCTTTGATAATATTGACGGCGATGAATATTTCTCTGTTCCCTGGGAAGAGGATTCTAACTGCGCCGTTTCCTGGACCATGGATCTGAGAGAGGACGATTACAGACTTTTTGCGGATTGGAATATGCGGCAGGATGACCTCGGCATCAAATGGGTCGATAAGTCCGGCCACCGAAACCATGGCTGGGCTTTTGGTACCGCCCTCACCCCCTCCAAAAGCGATACCAATGGTAGAGAGGCGACCCGCTACTTCAACTCCCTTAGCCACGCCTGGCTCCCCGTGCCTGCCGACTGGGACACTCGGGTCGGCACAGCGCGAATGAAGTTCCAGCTTGATCCCAGCACCTTCGATTCCGACCAACGCCGCGACGAAATCGGCCTCTTGAAGATTCGCATGGACTACGCAGGCGAGATCCTGTTCGGCCTCAAAATCTTGCCCAGCGGGCTCCCCCACCTCACGTTCTCCTGGCTCGGCAGGTACCTAACGGCGCCACCCTACGACACGCTCGACAACGTCAACTGGACCTCACCCCACCCTCTCCCCTTATCCGTTCTCCCCTCCTCCCCAGGACTAACCGAAGCCCCGCCAACCGACCTCGCCATTACCTTCGACCGCCTCACCACCGGCACTATCGCCGTATACATCAACGGAAAACTGGTCGCGAACACCTCCCTCCCCCTTCTCGCTAGCCCGAAGCTCGGCAACGAAATCTGGGTCAACGCCCGCGAATGGGATAACCTTGACACCGGCTTCCGCGGCTCCTTGCACCGCCTCTCTTTCTTCGCGGACGTGGTCCCTGCGGACGCTATTGCGCGGCCCATTCCTCCCCCAATCCCGGGCGTCAGGAACACGAGTCGCACTCCCGCGCCTTCCGCTGTTACCAGGAGCCCAGACCTGTACCCGGTATATATCTCTATACTGGTGCTGGGGCTGCTGGTGGCATGTTTCCGACGACGGGCGCGCATCGTCCGGCTGCTCAAGGGCGTCCACAATCCCTTACTACCGGCGTGTAGGGAGAAGGAACGCAGCTTAGGAGGCGGTTGTGGATTGGGTCTAGTTGGGTGAGGCTTTCTAGTCGAGGTGAAGTCACTCTTTCACACAAGGCCGTGGTATAACGATGGTAGGCAATATTGGCTGGGCACAAAGCGCGCACGCCTGATATTCTTCCATTTTTGTAGCACTGGCTAGCTCGGACGACTTTCGGTATGGGTCTACCTCTGCGCTTATTCTAACGAAGATAGAGCGTTCTCGGCGTATTTTACCTCGTCGGCCCTAGTACGTAATCTCTTGACTGATGAAATGAGCGTCAAAGTAGCGTTGTACTGTAATACTAGAGGGTCGCTATCTCCGTAAGGAGATTACGGGGGCGGTAAAGCTTAGTAGAGAATATATAATAATTATATTTATAATATAAGTTTATTTGAATATTTAATTTTAATATAGTAGATTTTAATATCTCTATATATTTTTATTATTTTTTATAATAATAATATTCATTTATATATATAATAGAAAGATTAAGAGATTTCATTCTTATAAATTTATATAATATTATTTTTATGAATTAATTATTAGTTTATAAAGTCGTTATTTCCGTAGAGTAATTACGAGAGCGATAAGAGAAAATTATAAATAAATAATAATATTATATATTAGAAACGATAATAAACTTGAAATATATTTAATTATTTATTTATTTATTTATTTATTTATTTATTTATTTATTTATTTATTTATTTATTTATTTATTTATTTATTTATTTATTTATTTATTTATTTATTTATTTATTTATTTATTTATTACTACTTTACTTATTTATAATTTATTACTTAATATTAATTTCTATTATAATTACTATTATTTATAGAGATTCTAAACTACTTAATATAATTATCTTTAAATACTTATTAATATAATTATTTAAATTTTCTAGATATATATATTTCTTATTACTTTTATTATTATTATAAAATTTAACTTTTTATTTATTATTAATACTCTTTATAAAATTTATTTTACTTTTATATATATTATTATATTTTATTATATTTCCGAAGTTTCTATAATTATATTTCGGGTTAATATAGAGTAGAGTAGAGATCGAGGTATAATCTCTACCCTAGCCTAATATAAGAATCTATTAATATAGGGCTTAAAGTAGAGTAAAGTAGAATAAAAATTCTTTAAAGATCTCTACTACGTTAAGGCGGATTTCTAATAATTATTCTAATAACTTTACTACCTTTATAAATATATATATTTATAACTATTACTACTTTTATAAATATATATATTTATAGTTATTATTATTTTTATAAATACGCGTATTTATAGCTACTACTATTATTACCTTTATAGATATATATATTTATAGTTACTACTACCTCTATAGATATATATATTTATAACTACTACTACCTCTATAGATATATATATTTATAACTACTACTACTACTAGCTTTATAGATATATATATTTATAACTACTACTACCTTTATAGATATATATATTTATAACTACTACTACTTTTATAAATATATATATTTATAGCTACTACTACCTCGATAAATATATATATATTCATAACTACTACTACCCCTATTATAGATTAATAATAAGATATATTATAGATTATACTATAGAGAGACGATTATTATAATAATTATTATAACTAATATTTATTATTATTCTTTACTCTTTATCTTTTAACCGATTTTAAATCGAAATATTTTTAAAAATAAAGTAGTTAGTTTAAGAGAAAATATTAATATTAAAATATATTAATAAATATTTAAAAAGAGTTAGTTTTAAATTTAAAACTAAATTATTATTTAAATATCCCCTTAATTTTAATATTAATCTAAATAATTATAGGTCCGAGTATTTATTCTATAAATACGTATATTTATAAAAGTAGTAGTAACTATAAATATATATATCTATAAAAGTAGTAGTAGCTATAAATATATATATTTATAGAGGTAGTAGTAGCTATAAATATATATATCTATAGAGGTAGTAGTAGCTATAAATATATATATCTATAGAGGTAGTAGTAGCTATGAGTACGTATATCTATAGAGGTAGTAGTAGTTATAAATATATATATTTATAGAGGTAGTAGTAGTTATGAGTATATATATCTATAAAGATAGTAGTAGTAGTAGTTATAGATACGCGTATTTATAGAGGTAGTAGTAGTTATAAATATATATATATCTATAAAAGTAGTAGTAGTTATAAGTATATATATCTATAGAGGTAGTAGTAGTCATGAGTATATATATCTATAGAGGTAGTAATAGTTATAAATATATATATTTATAGAAGTAATAACGTTATTATAATAATTATTAGAAATCCGCCTTAGTATTATAGGGATTTTTAAAGAATCTCTACCCTATTTTATTTTAGTTTAGAGTAGAGATCGAACCGCGATCTCTACCCTACGCCCTACCCTATTTTACTCTATATTAGTATTCTCTCTAGGAATCCCTATACTAATCCGAAGTATATTTATAATATAATTAATATATTATTTATTTATATACGAAATATATATCGAGTAGTATTTTAGTTATATTTAATATAATTTAATATATTATAATAAATATAATTAATTTAGTATTTTAATATATTTAATATAAATATTTATTATATTTTTATCATTTTTATCTCTCTTCTCTTTATTATTAATAATAATAAATAATTATAGATTAATAAAGTAACTAATATCTTTAAATAATTTCACGATATTTTAGATTTTAAATTTATCTATTTATTTATAAAATATAAAACTATTTTAAAGTTAATTCTAATATTTATATATTTATTATTATTTTAGATATAGTTAAGTTTTATAATTTTATATATAATTATTTTATTATAAAATAGTAATTATTATTAAATATATATTATCTAGATTAATTTTAGTATTAATAATAAAACTTTTATATAATATATTATTTAGATATAATATTAATTCTCTCTCTATATCGTAGTTTAAATTAAATTATAGTAAATATCTAATTTAAATATTAATATATAGAATATAATTTAAAAAAATTAGAAAATAAGTCTTTCTTTTCTATTTATATACTTTCGTACGTCTCGAAATAAGATCTTAATATATAAAAGTTATATTATTTTAATATAGAAAGTTTTACGTTAATAATATAGATATTTAATACTAAGTCCAATTTATATAATTAGTTTATTATATTATATTTAATTAAATATCTATATATTAGTTATTATTTCCTTATATATTTATTTTATATTTATATATATATTTAGATAAAAATAGAAATAAAAAGTAGTAATAATATATAAATTATTTAATATATATATTTTATATCAAGAGACGAGGCTAGGTTCATTAAACTAGGTACGTAGATTAAGTATATATTAAACTATAATATAATTATAATATAAAAGTAGATTAAGATAAAAGATAAAGAACGAAAACTAGAGTAGAAGTAAATATTATATAAATAAAAATATACGCGACCGGTGTATATTTATCTCTTATTTTAATAAAGTTATAAAGAAATAAGAAAGTTTAGATAGAAACTTATTTAAATCCCTAATTAAATCTAACGGAGATAAATTATATAAAACTATATTATAATAATAGCCCCCTTTTTAAAATTAAACTCCTACGAGATAAATAAAGATCTAAAGCGAGGTAGTTACTCCTTAATATAATTATATAAAGTACTAGTTAATATTAATACGGAATACTTAACTATAGTAATAATAACGGGTAAAGAGAATATAAAACTAGGTAAAGTATTATTATTAGAAAATATTAAAAATTAAGTTCGATTTCTATAAAATCGGGTTAGGGTAAAGGTAGTAAAGAGTCTTTATATTAATACCTCTAAATATTATATAAAGATTAATATAAACTACCGGCGCTAGGCTTCGAGATATAATAATTATTAATAATTTATTAATAATAGTTTAGGTATTAGAAGAGTTCCTAAATAATAATATAATTTTCCTAATTAATATAGTACTTTAATAATACTAGACTATTATAACGATAGTTGTATTTAGAATTCAAGATACTATTAATATATTATTTATATTAATTATTTTCGGTAATTATAAATTCGCGGGTAGACTAAATTTACCTGGGTAAAGAATTAATAACTATTAATTATTATTAATTATAATAAACTAGTATAGAAAATAAAGTAAATCTTTATAAAATATAATAAATTTAATTAAATAACGAGGAGGTTATCGAAAGTCTTAAAAATTCAAAAGAGACTTATATTATAATTATTAAATTTGAACGAGAGATACGCGGTATTTAGATTCTTAATATTTAATTATATCTAATTATCTATTAAGTATATAGAATAAGGGCGTTAATACTAATTAATTAAAGACTCGAAAATTATTTAAATAATAAATATCTTATCTCGTAAATAATTATTTAGGGTTTTTATTTATATTACGAATTCGTCCGCTATAATTAAATAAATACGGGTCTAGGTAGTAATATCTTAAAATAAAGATTTAATAAACTCGAAACCGATATAAAGATATTAATTATAATTAGCTAGGAATAACGAGGTTAAAATACTCGAGGAATTCGTATTATTACTAGAAAACTCCGCTCTAAGGAGCTACTTTACCTAATCGTCTTATATATAATTTATATATATACGGAGGTAATACTTTATTATAGTATTAAATCGTTTTATCTAGTTATCCGTCTACGGGTAATAATTAATAGATATTTATTAATTTATTTTAAGATATTTATATAAAGTCTTCTAAAACTTAAAGATAAACTAAGATCCCCGATTTAAAATAACGATATCGGGTAATTTATAATACTTCTATATATTCTAATAGAAGACGTTATAGGCTTTATCTACTTCTATTAAAATTATTAATACTAGGTATTATATCTTAATTAAACGATCGATAAAGATTAGAATATATTAATAAATAATTCCTATAAAGATATAAAGTAATAAGGGACTTATATAATTTATTAAAACGTCTCTCTAACGTCGTTATAAAAATAATAGTAAATATAATTATCTCTAAATATATTAACGGGAAGGTTTCAATCTTCGATATATATAATAATTTCGTATATAACGCTAAACGATAGTATAGATATTTAGTTATTAATAGGCTCGGTTAATTAGTTTATAATATTTTATATAATTAGGGTAATTACTCGCGATATTATTATAAACTAACTAGATTAAGCGAAGACGTAATTTATTAAAATTCGGAATATATTACTTTCCTCGGAAGTATAGGACTCCGTCTTTATCTTTATACTCGGTAAAGAGAATTCTATTATAATAATACTCTTTAGAGTATAGTATTTTAAGAATTTTAAATATAAAGAGGTCGATTTAACTAGTTACGTTTTATAATTAATAAATTAGAGTATTTTATAAATTATTATTCGGGTCGATAAACTAGTTTTTATTTAATTTAAATTTATAGAAAATAGATAGAGTTTAGAGTTTTAAATTAATATTTAAATTAAAGTTTATTAAAATTATATAAATCGAGGCGAGGTATAACTAGAAATACTAAATAAAGATATTTTAATTTATTATTAATATAGCTAGAGTAACTAGGATTAAAGCGAGAGTTATTATATTTAATAATATATTATAAATATAGTTCGTAAAGATTTCTAGGGTCAGGTATCTCTATTTAGATATAATTTAATATTAATATTAATACCTAGGATTTAATTTATCCCCCTTTTTAAAGAGGTCTCTTAATCGACGAGTTAATATATCTAGTTTACTACTATCTTTATTAGGGCGATAAATAATTTTATAATTAAAACGGGATAAAAATTCGCTTTATTTTATTTAATAACGAGATAATTCTTTAGATAAGACGAAATATTTAAAAGTTTTATAATTTAATATTACTTCGGTAGAACCTTTTAATTTAAAGTATTATTCTTTAAATATACGGACTATAACTATAAATTCCTTATTATAGATTTTATAATTATACTCGATAAGGTTATATTTCTTAGAAAAATAAATAATAGGGTATAGAATCCCTTAATTATTATATTAAAATAAAACTCCTCTTAATATATAATTAAAAATATTAATTTCGATTATAATCTTTTACTCGGTATTAAAATAAATTAAAATAATATCGGAGGTAAAAGTTTTCTTTAAAGTATCGAAAACTATTTAACAATAATTATTTTATTCGAAAATAGTACCTTTTTCAATTAAGACTATAAATAATATAGCGAGTTTATTAAATTTATAGATAAAACGCCTATAGAAGTTAACGAATCCGAGGAAATTTAAAACGTCTCTAATATTAACGAGCTAGGGCTAGTTTAGGATAATATCGATTTTCTTAAAATTTATCTTAATCCTTTTAATAGTAATAATTAATCCTAGGTAAATAACTTCCTTAATATAGAAATTATATTTAATAATATTTATTTAGAGCCTCGCTTTACGGAGTTTCTAAGGAAATTATTTAATATAAATTTTATATTCTTCTTCGATATTACTATAGATTAAGATATTATTAAAGTACGCGGTATAGATTTTATCTAAAAACTCCTTTAGAGTATTATTAATATAGTATTAAAAGGAGGCTAGATTATTATATAATTTAAATAATATAACTAGGTATTCGAATAAACCGAATCGAGTATGAAATATTATTAGTTCCTCGTCGCCCTCCTTTATACGGAGGCGGTTGAAAACGGATATAATATCTAATTTAATAAATACTTTAACTCGATTTAATTAATTTAAAATCTCGGAAATTAGAGGTAGAAGGTATTAATTCTTTATAATAATAATATTTAGCCCTCGATAGTTAATATAAAAATATAGGTCTCCGCTAGGTTTCTTTATAAATAAAATAAAGAATATAATATAAAATCGACTAACTTGGATAAAATCTTTATTTAGATTTTTATCTAAATAACGATAAAGTTCTAGGATTTTATTATAATTTATATTATATAGGGTAGATAATAGAGGTTATAACCTATTTTTAAATTTAATAATATAATAATATAAGTAATATAAAGATAAGATATCTATATTTTTCTTTAAAAAGATATCTCGGAATTTGTAATATCTATTAAATAAAATCGTAGTAAAGTTAATATTCTTATTATCTCGATAATTTTTAAGGCTCTTTTTAGTTAATAATAGAAATAAAGTAGAGTTCCATATTTATTTTAAATATAATTAGGTTCTAGGTTTAATTATAAATATATAGTTTAAAATCTTAATTAAATCGGGGTTTAAATTCGTAATATTTAAACTCTTAACGAGTTTAATAATTAAAAATCGAGGTTTTTTCTAAAATATCGAGGAATTAATCGATTTCTAGTAAAAAGAAATTAAAGGCGGTTTATTTATTAAGCTAGATAAAGCGAGTAAATAATCGAGATCCTATTTTATAAATATTTAAAGTTACTAGGTATTAAGAATATTAATATTAATATTAAAACTTAGTACGGAATAAAACTAGGCTACGATATTTAATTTTAAATAATTTATTTTATTTAACGACGATAATAATACGATTTTATTTATTATTATAATTAGTTTCTTTAAAAATAAATTCTAAATCTTATTTCTATAAAACTTAAAACGAGGCGAGGAATTAAAATAATTTTTTCCGAATCGAATCTTACTTTTATAAAATATAGGGCGAGGCGAGGAATTAAAATAATTTTTTCCGAATCGGATTTTATTTCTATAAAGTATAAAGGGAGGCGAGGAATTAAAATAACTCTTTTTAAATTAAATCTTACTTTTATAAAATATAAAGCGAGGCGAGGAATTAAAATAACTCTTTCCGAATCGGATTTTATTTCTATAAAATATAAAGCGAGGCGAGAGAGGATAAAATAAAGAATTAAGAAAACTCTTAAAAAATAATAACCTCGTAGTTCTTTTTAGATATAAAGAAAGATTTATTTTTTATAATAAATTTAATAAAACTAGAGATATAATTCTTTAAATAAAATAACGAGGCGAAGATTAAGAAATTTTCCTAGAAATATATAATAGCGTTATATCGGTAGAGTTATAATAAATTAAAAATAATAGGATATTATTAAAGTCTAGTTATATAAAAGAATATTCTCTTTATATAATTTTAAATAATTATTATAACTTCGGCTAGGTAGATAATTAAATTAATTAATATAAACTAGCCGTTAAATCCTCGAATAATATAAAGATAATAAAGAGTATAAAAAGTAAAATTATAATTATATATAAAGATTTTATTAATAAAAATATAGCCTAAAGTACTAGTATCTATAAATTATTATATCGAGATTCTCGACTAGGCTAAACGGAGGGTATATAAAATAATTATATATTTATTATAAAAGATAGGGTTAGTCTCGAATAACTATAAAGTATTTCGAGTAGAGTATTTAATATATAACTAAAGTAGTAGATTAAAAAATAAAGTTTAGAGGTAAGAAAATAAATATAAAATTAATAATTATCCTAGTACACGACTTTATATAAAGATTAGGCTTTTTTTATATTTAGAGGGATACCTCCTATAATATATTAATTATTATCGAATTTAATAATAATTCTAGAACGGAGTTAGGTTTATTTATTAAAATAATTCTCTATAATAAAACCGGGATAAAAGAGTTTATAATAATAATATAATTTTTATTTATTATAATTTATTTTAACGAAGGGTTTAGATAACTTCCGATTTTTAATTATAATTTATATTATATTAAAATTTATTAAGTTACTAAATAGGAGGTAGATTACGAGAGTAATAATAATAACTACTAAAGACGAGGTTCTATTAAGGACGTAAATAGTAATAGGCTTTACAGTATTATTTCTAATATTAATTCTATAAATCGTAGGCGCCGAGCTTTAATAAAATAAGTAGTTATTATAATTAAGGTTTTTAGAGAATCTTAATAAAACTTAATATATTTAATATATTAAGGAACTACTTATCACTCGTCGTAATATATAGATTAATATATAGGTAATTATTTAACCGCTTATCTACTCGACGTAGGAATAAATAAATAAACGGATAAATAATATAGTTTCTTTTTTTTATATAGACTACGTACTTTTTTAATAAATAAAAACTTCGTATTTGACTTCCTTTAAAACTTTTAATTATAAATTCTAAATATAAATATTTATTAAAATATTAATTAAGTTTATTAAATTTATTTAATTTTATTTTATATTAATACGAAGCCTATTATTCTTTAATTCTTAATACTCCTCTTTATAAATATTAATCTAGGTCTTATCGATATTATATTAAGATATTAAACAGAGAGCCTTAGTACTTTAAATATCTTTAAGATAAATACTTTAAAATTAATAAAAACCTTAACCCTAAATATTTAAAATAGTATTAAAAGACGTAATATTATAAAAAAAGAGAACCGTATTAAGGTTACCCGCCTAAATTATTATTCTAAAGAGCGCGAGAAATTTAACGACTAGTTATTATAATTTTAATTATTCTTTATATTTAACGAGAATATTATATTAATTATTAAATAAATAACTTTTATAATAATTTATATAAAAGATAATATATAAAAATAGGTTAAATTATTCTTAAAATATTATATAAAAATAATAAATAATATTAATAACTTATTAATAAAGTTTTAAATAAAGAATTTCTTTAGATTTAAAATCGAAATTCGTTATATATTTAAACTATCTAACGAGAGTAATATAGTAATTCGTATTATTTAATATTTAATATAACGGAGGTCTACGTCCGATTACTCGGTATAATTTTAATATTATATAATATTTACGGACTAGGACGATACTACTTTTATAATAATATATCGATAAAGATTATATCTATAAAAGTATAGAGTAGGCTTTAAGCGCTTTAAGCGCTCGTAAACTAGTTAAACCGGTTTAAGCGGGGTAATATTATATCCTAACTCCTAAATATTATTAACTTATTTAAGTATAATTAAGAATCTAGCTCGCTTCTAAGAATATTTTTAATTTACGAGAATATTTAAAACTCGTATACCTAATTCTTAATTTATATATAATAATTACTAGAAGTACTTTCCTTAATATTTTATTTAATATAATTCTATCGGTCGACTAAAGGTCTTTTTAGAATAATTTAACCTATATTACTTTTCTATTTTAGATATAGTTTTATAGTTAACGCGAAATTTTAGCGTAGATAATATTCTTATTTTAAATTTATATTAGGGTTAATAATAATTTATACTCTCTTTTAACTTCTATTATTATTACTTTATTTATATTCTTTAATATAAGAGATATATAAGTCTATATATTAGATCTCTTATTATAGATATATTATTATAGCGACGGTAATTTCTAGTTATATTTAGAACCCCGGGTAACTTTAATAATCTTAACTATTAATTTATATTTTAAAAATTTGTAAAAATCTTAGTTATTATCGAATATAGTCTAAGTTAGTAGTTAGTATTAAATTCTTTCGTCCTTTTTTACCTTATATTTTGCTTTAAATTTAATATATATAATATTTAAATATAAAGTATTTTCTCTCCTATCGAATCGAAGTATAAAATTTATTAGATTTAATATATTTTTTAGTTCTTTATCCCGCGCTATTAAATCGTTATTAATTACTCTTATTTAATAAAAGTTAGTATATATAGTATAATATAGTAATAAGCGAATATAACTCCGTTATAAACGGTTACGTACCTCTTTTATATAGTCGGTTATAGACGACTATAATAGTCGATTAATTAAAGTATTAATCTAACTTTTAATTATAACCTAGTATCTTATTTTAACTAGTTATTTCTACGAAAAAGAGATTATTATTACTTTTTATAATAGTTTTTCTTTCTTTTTACTCTAGTTTTTATTTATTTAATATTCCCGTTAATAGGCTAGATAATATACGAAGAGAGTAATATTATTATATCCGATAATCGCTTTTATTTATTATTACTCCTAACGTTTACTTAATATCTATATTAATAAATTATAAACTATATAGTCGACGAGTATTATTATATCTTATTTAATTATTATTTCTTATTCTATATTATCTAGATTATCCTATATATTATTATTTTCGTTAATAGTATTCTCTTAATATATACTATCTTTATTATCGTTATCGCTAGGTATTTATAAAAAGTTAGTAAAAGAATAAGATTAAATAAAATTTATAAATTTATTATATCCTACCCTCCTTTATTTATATCTTTATTAAATAAAATAAAATTATACTCCTCTTTAGAGAAATCTCGGATCGCTTTAATATTATATTTATCCTCCTTTAATATATAATTAATTTATATCTTAATCTTCTTTTATAGTATTTATAGGATTAATTCGTAGTATTTAAATCTAAATCCTTCCTAACCCCTTTATATATCTTTATATATTTTTATATATAGAATATTAATATTAATTAAAAGGATCGGAATTATTAAAGGGAATAATATACTCTTAATTTACTCGCCTTAAAACGTTATTATCCTTTTAAAGCCAAATTCATAATCTTTTATTATAATATATATTATTAAATATATTAAATAAAGCGTCTTAACTCGAATTAGTTCGAATATATACTTCGTTATATTCTTTATCCTTAATACGTCTACCCCCTTTAAGAAGAATAAAGAAATATATATCTTTATTATAATTTTATTTAGGAATCTATATTTACTTTAATTAATAAAATTATAGTTATTAATATTAATTATAATAGGCCTATATATAATTATTATTATAATTAATTATTTATAATTTCCGAGTTAAAAGTCCTTATATAGTTTCCGTTATATCTTTTCTAAAAATATAGTAGTTTTAGATATATTCGCGGATTTTTTTTATTATCCGAATCCTCTTCTCGTTAATTAAATCTAGTAATTAATATAATCGTTAATATATATCGATAATATATTAAATTAATAACGCGTTACCTTTTTTACCTCGCTTAATATAAAGATATTATTAATATCTTTATTAGGCTCTTCTTTTTTAATTATTTTATTTTTAACCTCGAGTTATATTTACCTTATATAATTATCGAGTTTAAGTTTTATTTTAAGGTCCGTTTATAATTTATAATTATTATTTTTTTATTTTATAAAAATAGTAGTTAAAAGATATAAAAATATATTTAATAAAATAACCTTATAACCCGCGGTATTATATATTAAAATATCTCGCCGCTTTATTCCTACCTAGAGATACCGTATTTTACTTTTATAAAAATCGTAAAATTTAACCTCCTAAGAGTATCTTTATTTATTATAATATTTATATCCTAATTAACTCGACTTATAGGCGGATAAGAATAATTAATTATTATTAGAGCGGGAGTTTTCGGACCGGAGTAATAAAGAAATAGAATTATTAATAAGGCGTATATACTCTTTAAATAAATATACTCCTTTATATACGGAGTAGCTACTACTATTTATAGAGGGCGTTATATAGGTCGAGATATAATAATTATATAAAAAAGATACGGGAGGCTATATTAACTTAGGTTAATAAAATATTAATTTAGATTTATTTATAAACCTACCCCCCGATATACTCGCGATAATAAAAATATAATATTATATTATTAATTATACGCCCGATCCTCTCGTAGCCTCTTCCGAGGTCGCGACGGGTTAATAATCTCGCCTCCTTTATTTTTAAATTCGTTTTTATCTCCGTTCTTAATAACTATACCTAACTTCGTTTATAAATAACCGTTATCTTTTAAATATATTTACTTTTAATTCGATTTTTAATAATTAGGATAATTAATCGATAGGATAATATTTAATTTAATAGTTAAAACTTTTAACCGTTTTATACTATAAGAAGTAAACTAGGAAATAGATATTATAAAATATATTTAAGATTTAAGGCGCGATAACTAGATATAAAAATAATTTTAATAATATAATTTATAAAGAAAGATACTCTAAAAGGAAATTAAAATAAAAGATTATTTAATATATTTATACGCGTCTAAATTAAAATTAATTTAATTTATCTTAAATCTAAACTAGATAAAAGTATTATATTAAGACTAGATTTAAAACTTTAATAATACTAACGAAAGTATTTTAAATTAAATATAAACTATTTAATATTAATTTAAAGATAATTATTTATCTATATTTAATAAAATAAGAGAGGGTAGGTATAATTATACTTTATTAATTCTTTTTTATAAAATAATCGGCGGCCCGAATCTCCTTAAATAAGAAATCCTAATTATAAATAATATTATATTAATTCTAATTAACGAAATTATTTATATAGAATATCGTTTTCTCTTTATTTATAGGTACTAAATAAATATTATAAAGAATATTATATATTTTAAAGAACTATTAAGAACCTAAAATTTAAAGGTTAATTACTTTACTTTTAAAAATAACCTCGACTTCGAATATATTATAAATAAGATCGAGTTCGTTATTATTTCGCTACCGGAGTATTTTAATAAAGGTATTAATATATATCGCCGGCCTACCCTTTTCGTTATACTTTTTAATATTAATTATAGTAATAATAATTTTAAATTATCCTAATTCTCTTCTAAATTCCTCGTTTTCCTTTTTAACTCGGTTATTATTAACGGGATCCGATTATATTTATATATAATTTTAACGGCTCTTAAACGTATCTCGTTAACTAGGTATATATCGAACTATAAATTTCTTTAAATATTTAATATTATTTTTATCTTTACTATTAAGGGCCTAATAAATCACCGAAATATATATACCGATATAGTATTCTTCTATTTAGGATAGGTTTTATTTACGTCGAATTATATTAATTAAATTGTATTTAATATTATCTAACTTTTTATAATTCTCTCGGATAAATATAATAAAAATATTAATAAAATCGCTAGACCTAACTTTTTATATCGTTATTATTTATTTAATTTATTATTATTATCGCCGATTAAGGCCCTATTAGGTTTTATATTCGATATCGAGACCTTCTTTAAATAAGTCCTATATAAACTTTATATATATTAATTATATAATATAAGTATTTAATACTACTTTAGTAATAATACGCTTTCGGTTATCGCAAAAATCCAAAAGATCCTATATAACTAGTATATTAATTCGACGGGTATTATATTTTAGGGTTTAAATCTCGAATCCTTAATTTTTATTAATTTTAATATAGAATTCTTTTAATAAAAATTTATAAATTACTTCGTTATAATAAATATTATAATTTTATATATTTCTATAAAGCCGAATAAAGTCTTCGTAATAAATAATATCGTATAGTTTAGGTATATTAAAATAATATTAATTCTCTTTATTATCCGCGGTCTCGTTTAAGGTTATAATAAATTAATATTTCTTAAATATTTATTTTAATTTATTAATCCGATATATAGCCTAGTATATATAACTTAAGGTCGCTTTATTATATATTATATATAACGTTAATATAACGAAGTCGAGTATAGCGCGAGTATAATAAAAAATAACTAGCGCCCTTTAAAGGAAAAGAGTTATAATTATAATAAATTATTTAATAATCGCCTTCTATTCGTTCTTTATTTATTAATTTACGGAGTTAAAATATAGGAATTTTTTAAAATTAATAAAACTTAAGACTTAACGGAAATATTTATTTAATTAAAGGGTTATAAATATTTCGGCTATAATCTACTTTTAGTTTTTTCTCTTTCGAGTTATAAAAATTATATTTTAGATTAAATATTCGAGTTATTTAAAAAGAGTTATAATTATACTTTTTAAAAGTTAATAAAGAATATTAATTATTATTATCGATTATATATTAACGAGTATATAATTCTAAGCGAAGTTCCGAATATAGCGGATATTTATTAGGTTATTTAAAGTCGGGTTTATTTATTAATTATAAAGGCGCTACTAGGTATATTTATATATTTAAAATAATTATTATATCGTTATATTTTCCCTTTATTAAGGCGGAATTTAATAGATAAAGTAATACTAGTTATTTTCAACTCCTATTATAAGGACCTAGTCCGGATAATCCGCTATTATATTAATTATAATAGGGTAATACCGCCGGATTTATTTATTAATATACCGAATATTAAGTCCTAGTAGAGTAAACCGTTCGAGTATTAATAATTATTAATTATCGACCGAAGTATAGTATATATTAGGAATATTAGAACGTACCCTTAAATATTATACCTATTATAGTATAGTAGAGATTAGATTAGACTTTCGGAGAGAGGTTTATATCTTTATTAATTTTAACTACTAGTATTAATCTAAAAAGAATTAGGCTTAGACGTAATTAAATTTTATATATAATATAATTTAAATTATTTATTATAATATAAATAAATTATAATAAAAGGTCGCCGCGATAATATATTATTAATATTTTATTTAAAGCGAGTAGAATCGGTATAATAATACTACCTTTAACGACCTCTCTCTACTTTAACTACTATTAATCTTTTATATATATCTCTATATAGACTCTTTCCCCGCTCGGATTATATATATGGATAAAAGTATAAATTAAATTATACTAGAAGGCTCGATAGCCTAATAAAAACCGTAAAACCCTAATAATATCGCGATAATAAATATTATATTTTATTTCTAGAATATTATTAATTTCTTTATAAATTAAAATTAATTCTACCCCTTATATATCGTTAGGGATACTGTATAGAATACGATATATTTAATAATATTACTCGTCGATATTAATATAAGAGAAACGTCGTCGATTAAAGTTAATATATAAATTCTTTAAGAAACTATTTATTTAAGATTTATTAATCTTACTATTTATGAATTAGGAGTTAAAGTTATAGTCTTTACGACCTTTAAATAACCGGTAGATAATCCGTTTATCTTTAGAAATTAATAAGTCGTATATAACCGATTATTACGATTAAAGTTCGCTAAGAACCTTAATAAATTTAATATACTTAATATATTAAGAGGCTATTTACTACTCGACGTAGTATATAGATTAATAAATAGGTAAGCGCTTAATTATTTATTTACTCGATACTAGAATAAGCGAGTAAACGGATAAATAGCGTAGTTTCTTTCTTTTATATAAATTATATACTGTTTTAATAAATAGGAGCTTCGTATTTAACTTCTCTTAAAACTTTTAATTATGAATTCTAAATATAGACGTTTATTAAATTATTAATTAAGTTTATTAAATTTATTTAGTTTTATTTTATATTAATATAAAGTTTATTATCCTTTAATCCTTAATACTTCTTTTTATAAATACTAACCTAGGTTTTATCGACGTTATATTATAATATTAAACGGAGAGCCTTAATACTTTAAATATCTTTAGGATAAATATTTTAAAATTAATAAAGGCCCTAGCCTTAAATATTTAAAACGGTATCAAAAGACGTAATATTATAGAAGAAAGAGATCGTATTAAAGTTACTCGCCTAGACTATTATTATAAAGAGCGCGAGAAGTTTAACGATTAATTACTATAACTCTAATTATTCTTTATATTTAACGAGAATACGATACTAGCCGTTAAATAAATAACCTTTATAATAACCTATATAAAAGGTAATATATAAAAATAAATTAAACTATTCCTAAAATATTATATAAAAGTAGTAAATAATACCGATAATTTATTAATAAAGTTTTAAATAAAGAATTTCTTTAGGTTTAAAGCCGAGATTCGCTATATATTTAAATTATCTGACGAAAATAGTATAGTAATTCGTATTATTTAATATTTAGTATAACGAAGGTCTATATCCGATTACTCGGTATAGTTTTAATATTATATAATATTTACGGACTAGGACGATACTACTTTTATAATAATATATCGACGAGGACTAAAAGATAATATAAAAGACGAATTTATACGAGTAGGAGTCGTTATAAAGGACCTCGATATACTTATAAAATAAATAATTAAAATTAATAATAAACTATACGAACGTATAATAAAGAAATACTACGACGGAGGAGTTAATAGATAAAGACGTTTAAGAACTTATAATAATAAATATAATTCGGTTAATTATTACCGCTATAAGAAACTTAACCCGTATAATTATATATTAATAGAACTCGATTTTACTAAGAAGGGACCTATAAAAGAATTTTAAAAAAAAAGTAAATAATAATAAGAGGGTAAAAAAATAATAAATTATTATAATTATAATAAACCGGGCCATATCGCTAGGAACTATTATTCGAAAAATATAATAAATCGATAATAATTAAATATATTTAAGAAGGAGATACTAGATAGTATAATTAAATCCCCTAAAGATCTAGTATAGGCCGATACTATATTTAACGATTTACTCGAGAAGTAAAGGGAGATTAAGAAAAAAATCGTTTAAAGAATTCGAGAACTCGAAGAATTAAATAATAATAATAATAAAACTCTAAAGGAAGATTTAGGGGAAGGATAAGAATAAGAATAAAATATAATAGATTTTAAAGAGTAACTTTAGGTAATAGACTACCTTAATAATTTTAAAACTTAATTTATCGCGTTAGAAAAGAAACCCGAGGAAAAGAAAAAAGAAAAAAGATAACCCTTTAGAATTAATTATATCTATAATAAATATTACCTAAGATATAGGGAGATATACTAGTTAGTATATATAAACGAATATTATAAATACTATTACGATAATTTAGGAGAATGGAAATATATCGTAAAACTAGGATATAATTATAATTAATAAAATAACTACGTTAGAGATAATTATTCGTAGTACTTAATTAAAAAAAGGGAGAATTAAGTCTTCCTAGGTTATAATAAAGAATAGTAGTTATAATTACGAAACTAGACGGGATATAGTAGAGAGATAAAATATTATAATTAAAATAAATAATATTATTATTTGGCCGAAGATTATAGAAGATATTTCGAGTTTAAAAAATACTATAGATTTTTATTTTTATCGGGAAAAGACTAGTCCCTTATATTAAAGGAAAATATAAAGAAATTAATATATTAATTTTAAAATAATATCTATACTTAACTTAATACGATATATATATATAAATACCGGTAAAAGTTAACGGATATAAAGTCGTTATAATAATAAATTTAGGAGTAATTAATAATTTTATATTTTAAATAATAACTTAGGTAACTAACCTACTAATTCAAAAAAAAAGAATAATATAAGTTTTAATTAATCGACGGGTCGAAGTTATTAATAGGAAAAGTAGATAAGAAAATATTCCCGTTACTAATTATTATTGAACGCTACTATAAGGAAATTATCTTCGATATAATAGAAATAGTTATTTATTATATTATTCTAGGAATATCTTAATTAAAGAAATATAATCTAATAATAAATTAGAAGAGAGGAGTATTTATATTTCTATATATTAAAGACGTCGCTAGTATAATACCTATATATTTATAAAGGATAATTATAAATAAGAAGTTAAACCGTAACCTAATCGAAGTTTATAGTACTTTATCTTTATATAAAAATAACTTTATATAAGGATCCGATTCGATATATATTAACTAAAGAAGTTAGTAGGGCGAATAAATTAAAGTTTTTAAAAATAAAAACGAACCTCCTAATATCCCTAAAGAGTATTAATAATAGAAGTACTTTTTTTAAAAAAAGATAACTATAAAAGTATTATTTAAATATTAATTATAGGATTATAAAATCGAACTCGAATTTAATAAAATACCGATATTTAAACCTATTTATACTTTATTAGAAAAAAAACTCGGAGTACTTCGAGGGTATATCGACGAGAATTTTAAAAAAGGATTTATTCGAGAATCTAAATTACTAATAGGTTATCTAATCCTTTTTATAATAAAGAAAGATAAAAGTTTATAATTTTATATAAATTATTAAAAGCTAAATAATATTATAGTAAAGAATTAATACCCTCTATTAAATATCGGCGAGTTATAGGATTAATTTATAATAATAAAAATCTTTACGCGACTAAATCTTCGAGGCGCGTATAATTTAATTCGAATAAAAAAAAAGCGAGGAGTAGAAGACTACCTTTAGAACTAAATATAATTATTACGAATATTTAATAATACTCTTCGGACTTATTAACGTACTAGTAACCTACTAAATATTAATTAATAATATTATATAAATATACTTAAATATAATAATAATTATATACCTCGATAATATCTTGATTTACTCTACTAATAAGGAAGAATATATTTAATATATATAGGATATCCTAATTTATTTATTACTAACTAGACTTCTCTTTAAATTAAAAAAATATAAATTTTATAAAGAATCGATTAAATTCCTTAAATTTATAATTAATACTAGAGGTATTTATATAAACCCTAAAAAGATTAAGAGTATTAAGAAATAACTTATATTATATAATATTAAAACGGTATAGAGTTTCTTAAGATTTATAAACTTTAATAGAAGATTTATTAAAGATTATTCTAAAAAGACCTTATTATTAACGGATATTATAAAAAAAGATATTACTTTTTAATAGAGAAAAGAATAATATTAATCTTTCGAGATATTTAAAAAGGCCTACGAGAAGCCGCTAGTACTATATTCTTTTTAAAGTAATAAACTAGCTCGAATCGAAACCGACGTTTTAAATTTAATAATAGGCGCTTATATACTCTAATAAAAAGACGATAAATAATACCCTATTATATATTATTCTAGAAAAATCACATTAATAGAATAGAACTATAATATTTATAATAAAGAATTACTAGTAGTAGTATCCATATTAGAATAATAAAGGGTATATATAAAAAGTTATTTAAACCTTATTATCTTTATAGACTATAAGAATCTTCTTAATTTTATAATAATAAAATAGTTAAACCGAAGATAAATTAGATAGTTAGAGTTATTAAATTAATATAAATTTAAGATCTTCTATACCCTAAGAAAGAATAACGGTCGCGCCGATATATTTAATAAACGAGAAGATTATATAAAGGATAAAGATATAGTAATATAACTAGTCCTTATTTAATAATAGAATAAATCGCTAGTCCTAGTATAATAATTAGTAACGACGTTATATATCTTTATTCCCGGAATTATAAATAATATTTAGAAAGGATATAAAAACGATACCTTAATTACTATATTAAGAAATTAGTAACTATAGGCTAAATCATTAATATATAATAAAAAGACTTATCTTCCTAAAGATTATCTTAAAGAAATTATTCGCGATTATTATAATAATCTAATTTAAGGATACTTTAGAGTTATTAAAACTATAAAACTTATCTATAAAGAATACGACGCGCTAGGACTAAGGTCGTACGTCGAGAAATATATTAAAGAATATATCGAATACTAGTAGAATAAATCTATAAGGTATATTAAATATAGTCGAATCTAATTCGCCCTAATACTAGAAATACTATAGAACGATATTATAATAGATTTCGTTATTAAATTACTAAAATCAAAGGACTCTATTACTTTAGAACCTTTTAACTCGATAATAATAGTTTATAATAAACTTAATAAATATATAATAATAATATTAATTAAGGAAATTTATAAAGCCGAGTAAATTACCTTTATACTACTAGATCGATTTATTAGAGATTATAGAATACTTAGGTCGATTACTTTTAACCGAGATAAATAATTCACCTCTAATTATTAGAAGATATTAATTAATATTATCGGAACTAAATTATAAATATCGACTATATATTACCTATAAATAAATAGGTAGATAGAGCGGATAAACTAAATAATAAAGATATATTTACGATATTATATAAATAAAAAGTAGAATAATTAGGTAAAACTTCTACCTATAACGTAACTAACGTTTAATAATATATAATTTAATATAACGAAACTTATACTATTCTTCGTAAACTATAGTAAATATATTAATATATTTCTCGACCTAAAATAGGGACTTAACGTATATAGAGCGCTAGTCTATATAATTAATATAAAGACGTTATATAAGGAAATATAAACCTAGATTAAATTAACGAATACTCGGACCAAATTAATAATAAATAAATATCGAAAAGAGTATCCTTAATTAAAAGAGGGGGATAAAGTATATCTCCTAATAAAAAATATAATAAATAAAAAACTAAATAAGAAATTAAACTATATTAAAATCGGACTATTTTCGATTAAGAAAAGTAAAAGATTAATTAATTATAAATTAAATCTTCTAGCCGATACTAAAATATACTTAATACTTTATATCTCTCGATTAAAATTAATAAACTTTAAGATACCCTTATAGGATATTTTTTATTTCTAGATTAAAGAAAAAACGGAGTTTAAGATAAAGGAGATTCTAAATTAAAGAAATTAAAACTACCTTATTAAATAAAAAGATTATAACGAGTCGGAAAATATTTAGGAGTTATTAATAAATCTAGTTAATTATCGGGAACTTCTAAAGAAGTTTTAAGAATAATAATATAAAAAAGCTAGTCGAGGGTCCCTAGCGAAAGGGATCTTAAGGATATAAAATTATTAAAATATAAAACCGAGGCCACCGTATATTTTATTTTACCGAATTTCTTAAGTTTTTTTAGATACTCTAACTCCTCTATATCCGTAAAATCTTTATCGAATATCTTCTATTTATACTCCTTCAGGAATTTCTTTTATTAACGAAATTTCTTTAACTTCGTATTCTTTTAACTAACGACTTCGTTCGTTATTTCTTATATAATTTTAGTTTTTTTTCCTTATATTTTAAACGCTTTAAAGTCTTATTAATTCTAAAGAAATTAATAATAAATTTTAAAGATTTATATTTTTTTCTAATCTTAATATACTCCCCGTACTTCGACGATAAAGAGGATAATCGATATTCGGTTTAATATATCGCGTGACGCGTATATATAATTATAGTTATAAAATCTTTAGAAATAACCTATTCTTATAGTTTATTACGTTACTTTATTTAATAAGAAGATATAAGATTATTTTTAAAAATAAAGAAAATTAAAAGAGAAGGATAATATTATAATTAAAATTCGCTAAAAATCTTAATAGATTTAATATATTTTATATATTAAGGGATTATTTACTACTCGATATAATATATAAACTAATAAATAGGTAAGCGCTTAATTATTTATTTACTCGACGTAAAAGTAAACGAGTAAACGAATAAATAATATAATTTTTTTTTTCTATATAAACTATATATTTTTTTTAATAAATAAAAACTTTATATTTAACTTCCCTTAAGACTTTTAATTATATATTCTAAATATAGGCGTTTATTAAAATATTAATTACGTTTATTAAATTTATTAAACGTATTTAGTTTTATTTTATATTAATACAAAGCCTATTATTCTTTAATTTTTAATACTCCTCTCTACGAGTACTAACCTAGGTTCTATCGACGTTATATTAAAGTATTGAACGGAGAGCCTTAATACGAGGTTCCCGATAATTATATATACTAGTTAAAGGGAAAAATCGTTATAATATTAAATTATTATTATCTCGTTAGACGATAATATAAAAGGGATAATAGTATCTCTAACAAGAATCTATAACTATATTTCCTACTATTAAATATTAATATATATTTTATTAACTACCCTATTATTACTATCGTTTATAATTTTTATAAATATATATACTAGATTATTTTTAAATAGTTTATAACCGAGGAAAAAGTAGATAACTTTAATAATATTATAATAATATAATTTAAAATATAAATTATTAAAATAATTAATCTCGTTAAATACGCCGGAGATTATCGATTATTTAATTATTATTATATATACTCTACTAAATATTATATTCTACTAGTTACCGATATTATTTTATATTACGGAAAATTACCTCCTCTTTTTAATTTATCTTAATTTTTATAAATTTAAAATATATATTAATACTCGTTTTAGTTATATAATATTCGGAAAATAAATAGATAATAGTCTAATTAACTTTATTACCGAACGGGTAGTATATATTTTTTACTACTATTAACTATAAAGTATTTCGTCGATATTTTTAATATTACGCGCGATCTAGTTTTATATATATTATTATAATAATACCGGCGTCTCGCTTTATAAAATCGGTAAAAGATTTTATATAAAGGAAATTAAATATAGATAGAAAGTTTCTAAAGGAGATAAATAGTATAATCGCGGAGAAAGATATTATAACCGGTTCTAATATATTTATCGAAGTAAACGAGGGCCTAGATAAATTATTAATATATTTATATAAACTCCTAGGTAGTAATATTTTTATTATTATTTTTATTAGTCTCTAGATACTTAAAAAGGCGGTTTATTTATATTATAATAAATAGTATAGAATTCTACTAGTTAATTCGTATCTAATTTACTACCGTTAGGCGCGGGTAGTTCCTAGAATCAAAAAATTTCGTATTAAACGAATATAAAGCCCGTCTAATCTTTAATAGAGTTAAAGATATTTATTAATTTCCTATATTTAGATTAAGGCCTTTTATATATATTTAAATATTATAATAAACCTAAATAATTCTTCGCTTAAAAGAAACTATATTAATTATATTATAATTATTTTATTATATATTTCGCGTTATCCGGTATTAGAAGTAGAAAGTTTAAAAAAAGAATATTTATTAAAAATACGGTTTTATAAATCTATAAATATTATTATTATTTTAAACTCGGACGCGTTTAAATTAAATTATTAAAGTTTATTTAAATCTAGTTTAAATCTAGGCTAGATCTAAGCTAGATTTAAATAAACCTTAATAATTTAAATTAAATCTAGGTTAGATTTAAATAAACCCTAACTCTAAATTTTTTAAATAAGAAATTTATATTAAAATTTATATTTTATAAATATTAACGTTCTTTACTCTATAGGTTTATAATATTAACTCTTATTTAATTAAAATAATTACGCTAGCGATAATATTCGGGTTATAGACTCGATATATATTATAATAAAACTATTTAACTTAAATAAATAATACCGAAAAATTCTACTATAATATATTTATATATAATTTTAATAGTTTTAATATAAATAATATTCGTTCTATAAGTAAAAGGGTTAGGGAAATATATATAATTAATATTAAAAATAATAATTAAATAGATTATTAATTTTAGTATAAAATTATAAACGATATAAGATATTACTATTCGAAATATTTATTTTAATATAATTTTCACGGAATTTAATTTATTAAAAACGATAATCGTAGATTTAATAATATAATAATATATAAATCTTTTAAAACTCGACTAGATTAAAGATTTTATTATATAAGTATTATATTATTTAATATCAATCTCTTCTAATACTCTTTTACTTCTTTTTTATTAAATAATATATAAATATTACTTTTTAAAATAAAACCCTAAATATACCGGGTAAATATCGGATAATTTAATATTCGCGTAGTTTTATATTAAGAGACGAAATCTTAGGAATTATACCCGTAAAAACTATCGCCCGAGCTTTTAACTTATAGGTCTTAACTAGATCTAGGTCTAAATCTAGGTATAGTTATTATATAATCTATTATATTTTACTAGAATTAGTTGTTATAATTATTATATATACTATTATACCCTTCTAATTATATAATTATTATTATTAAATCTATTTATTTATTATTATTATAATATTATAATTACGCTACGGAATAGGGAAGAGAAGAGAAGGGAATAACCCTCGCTCCTTTCCCTTCTAATAGGGAAGGGAGCGGAAGGGAAGAAATAAAGATTACTAGGAAAGGAAAAAGATTATTTATTATTCCCTTCCTCCCTTCCCGGGTAGGGTTAATAATATAAATAAACCTAAATATCTACCTAATATATTTACTAATTATATTAATCTTTATTTATATCGCGATTAATAGTAAATATTAATATATTTTAAATCTTTAAAATATATTTTAAATTAATAGAAAGAGGGTTTATTTTAATATTATTATAGTAAAACGAGCGCTTTATAAAGAAGGATATATATTTATAAACTTAGTTAATACTAGTTAATATATATTAAATTTTTCGAATAAAAGTATACTATTTAATTAAAATGGATTATAGAATTTAATATAGAACTTATTATATATTAACTACGTAGTATTTATATATAAAGATCGTTAAGGTTATTTATATTTAATAATATTATTACCCGTTAGATTTATTATTAGCGCCGCGTTAATAACGGCTCTCTAAAACGCCTCCGCTTTTCCTTTATTTTTAGATTTAACGAACTACCTATTTTATAAATAACTTCGTTAAATTATTTAACTCCTTTATTATTTAACTATTTAATTATTAGTTCTTATACTATTATATTTAATTCGGTAGTAAACCCTATTTATTTATTACTAGATTATATAACTTTTATTATTAATAATTTTTAAATAAGATTTTAGATCGACGTCTTAATTTAAATAATATAAAGATTAATATAAATAACTAGACTAGTATTTACGGCCTTTCTTTATAGTAAAGCTTTTTATAATAATAATTAATACGTTATAAAGAAGAATAATCTAAAGTTTAAATAAATAATAAACTATAGTTAAAGAAGAAGAAACGCGAGATTAATTAATATCTAGATACGACTTCGGCTTAATATTAAATTATAAATTATTAGAAATATTAATTTTATATACCTAATATAAATAGTTAATATTAATAGTTAATAAAATAAATTCTTTTAGAAATTCTATATTACGAAGAGGCTAGAGAGGGTATATATTAAAATTATAACCGAAGAGAAAAGCCGAAGAATAACTTTCTAGGAACCTTAATATAATAAAATTAAAAAAACACCTTTTATTATTATTAAAGATAGACGCCGCTATTAAATATATAAAAATTATAAATATAAAAGTAGTTTAGCGAGCTTAAAAGAAAGTAAAAAATTAATAAAGATAAGATATTCTTTTAGAATAAAAATAATAGAGATTACTAAAATAGGCTAAGATTTAAACGATTAATAAAAAGTTTATATTAATCTTTATATTAATATATCCTATTTAAAGCGGATACCGTTAATATATAATAAGATTACTACGGGTAAATATAGGTAGATTATTATTTAGGTAAATAGGGTTTCGTTAATTAAAGAAATAATAATTAATAATAATAAGGATATAAATTAGGTCGATAAATAAACGTTAGAGGATATCGATAACTCTTTAAATATTAGTAATTATATTTTTAAAATATATTAATAATTAGATTAAGACGAAACCTATAGCGTTTAAAACGAAAATGAAAAGTAAACCGAGACTCGTAATATTTAGGCCTTATTTAATTTATAAATAAAATCCGGGGATTAATCGGCCTATAATATATACAAAGAATATTAAATTATAATATTTAAATTACTCCGCGCTAAAATCGATTACTATAATAAATACTATTTTCGTATATATATATATAAAGGGTTTTCGTATTATAAAAGATATAATCTTAAAATATATTATTTATACTAATCTTTATCCGGTTATATATTAATTATAAATTAATATAAACGAAAAGATTTATTAAAGAGGGATTTATAAGTTTATTATATTTTTATTTTTACTAAATATATTATTTAGAAAAATATAACCGCCTAGCTTAATATGAATTTAGAAAAGTATAAATAATATAACCTTAATAAATAAAATCGGCGTTATAGAATAAATATAAATCTCGTATTTATTTAAACTAATAATGGGTAGGTTATAATATTAAGACTATATTATTTTTACCCTAATAATTATAAATACGAAAAGTATAACTAGAGACCGAATAAAAATACGAAAGAAACGCGGAAAGTATTTAGGATAATACTAGGGCCGGAGT